>Ga0157364_1001868_pt1 | contig 18726 bp, 14 predicted proteins | sample AttsexASBM2_FD_111476 | JGI IMG/M metagenome (GOLD analysis project Ga0157364, IMG submission 111476) | Fungus gardens microbial communities from leaf cutter ant in Ribeirão Preto, State of São Paulo, Brazil - Atta sexdens ASBM2 | ecosystem: Host-associated > Fungi > Mycelium > Unclassified ...
GTGTGTGTGTGTGTGTGTGTGTGTGTGTGTGTGTGTGTGTGTGTGTGTGTGTGTGTGTGTGTGTGTGATTTCAGTTAATGGTTCACCTCTTATTGTATTGTTATCTTATTTCTGGTTTTATTGCTGATAGGCAATTATATTGAGATTATATTGAGATTATATTGAGATTATAATAGTAATTTTGCTGACGCCTAATCATTTGCAAGTTACTATGGTTTATTAAGTCAAGCTAATTTAGTTTATTGCGAAGCTGTATGAAGACTATATGTTAACAGAATAATGTTGACATAGAATATGACACAATATATTACAGTAGACATAACATAAAATACAATACGATAGTCATTATAATTATACTAAACTAATCATGATTTTCTTTTCTTCTGTCTCTTTCGCTGCTATTTTAGCTAATCGAACATTTAAATGGCCCTGAAAGAAAAACGGAAAAAGAAAGAAGTGAGATAGAAGTTTGTATGGCGTTACTGAGCAATTTACTTATTTCGCGTATATGCACTCCATTTTGGACATAAAATCAGGAGAGTTGTGCTGTTGTATTGTGTTTCAGTACTGATTTTGTATTGAGTCAACAAAAAAACAATGTTATGGTACTCTTCCAGTGCGTAAATTGATACTGAATAATAATACTGGGCTAGTATATTGTCAGTAGGTTTTAAGTATCCATATAGAAATTGGCTAAAGAAATGTCTCTGGGTGTCCGTATCGAAACGATATATTATCGATATCATTTCCATACTAAAATTGGCAAAAGGAATATATTACCGAATGTACTGAAATAGCACATTGTAAATTTTCGATATCGTATCTATACTGAAATTGCCAAAAGTAGTATGTCAGGAATTAATATTACAACGATACATCGCCAGCAGACTATTGATATCATGTAACGATATACTGATATATTATCGATATCATTTCCATACTAAAATTGACAAAAGGAATATATGAAGCGACAATACTTAACCAGTACAGTGTCAGTAGATATTCAGTACTACGTTTATTTTGACATTGTTAACAGTAATGCAGCGGATGTCAATTTTGAAATGGTACATGGCCAGCGGATTATCGATACCATTTCCATTACGGAAATTGACAAAAAATATATGTGAAGCGACTGTATTGAACTAATGCACTGTCGCAGATATTCAATATCATCTAGACTGAAATTTTCAAAAACGTGTTGATTCAAGTACATTTTTTTCTAAAATTATATGCATGTATATTATATCTATCAGATGTATAACATATTTTTTTTAGCAAATACAGATACAATATTTATATTGCACTGTTAGAAATGTTTTTTGTGACGGTCAATTTGACACCACATATATTTCATGCTCAAAATGTGTGTGGTGATTAATTTAACACTATATATCTTTCGCGCACTCGAAATATGCAAACTTCAAGGCAATTGTTTTAGCACATACATGAATCAACTCGCATAAAATTAATTTCGAAAATATTAATAAGCGGTTAATTTTCGCATGTTTGAAAAATGAAAATATTAATAAGCGGCTGATTTTCGCATGTTTGAAAAACGTCCAAACACAATATAAAAGGACCGCAAAATACGAGCATCATCATTTCTGCCTTCTCCGTCTGGAGTTAAAGTTGAAGCTGTAATCTTTTTTGAATTGGCCATACGGTATAAAGAATTGATACTGACTTTTTGTACAGTATTAGTACTGTTATAATGTTAAAAATTGATATTAATATTTGGTATTGTTGCAATATTATGAATCAGTAACGATTTTTGTTACAGTATTGTTTCTGTTACGGTACTAAAAATCAATATCGATATTAGGTACAATATATGCACTAATTCTGGGTACTATTATAATATTGTAATCCCATATTGTAATAATATTCTAATCCTGTACTATAACAATATTGTATTCTAAATATATGTCATCCAACGATGCTTAATCTCTAAAATCGAATTGCAACTTCGATAATCCACAAACACTGTTAGTGGATGTATAATTGTGACATATATATAGATGTAGAAAGATCACGAATCGACATCACGCATTGGACCGGTCAACAATGAGATTGCAATATTACAACTTATAATAAAATATTACATAAATACTATTGAAATGTTATTATTGTGATATATCATAATGTAATATTGTCATAATTTTATTGAGATATTACAATGTGATATATCATTCTGCAATATTGTTACAATGTTGTCTAAATATTGCAATGTGATATATTGCAATGCAATATTATCGCGATATCGTCCAAATATTACAATATGATATATCGCATTGAAATAAAAGTTATTTTCCAATAAGAGGTAGTATTTTGAATTACTAAAAAAACGCATTTTTTTTGTAAGAAAACTGTAATATTTTTATTCCAATCCCAAATACAGACTGTGAGGTTATGTTTTAAAAATGTCCGTCAAATGGTTGTCTTGTCCTTTTTTACAAACGGTTCGACTGACGAAATTTTTCATCACATCTATATTTGGAATTAGAATAAAAATATCATAGCATTCTTACAAAAAAATTTTTTTTTAATAATTTAAAATACTATTTCTTGTTGGAAAACCCTTTTTACCATAATAAAGTTTAAATATTGCAATACGACATATCGTAAAGCAGTATTATCGCAATATCATATAAATATTGCAATGTAATATAGCGCTTTGTAATATTACCGCAATACCCACTCACCACAATGGTTGCAATATGGTATATTGTATTGTAATATTACTGCAACAGTTGAAATATTATAATGCATTTTATCGCAATGCTATCTTTCTAAAATATGAATAGAGGATTAGGGTGTTCGTTGGCATAAGAGGCAAATTGGGAATGTGTCCCGATTATATATTTATGATAATAGAAACAATAGAGAAGTTACTGCAAAATATTTCTTTTACAACATAGATACTCCTCTCTAAATTTCATTTATCAAACAAGTACAATAGAAAAAGATAAAAGTTTAATTCAAGAGCAGACAAGTAAATTTTTGAGCATTTTCTAATTTCATATTAATCCTTCGACTTGTTAAAACAAATCTAAGTGTATTATTATTTATATGTATTATTATTTAAAAGAGAAGTGTTATTATACAATATGATATTTTGAATAACAATGATAATTTATTATAATAAAATGACTACAATCGGACGTGTGTAAAGGTGCGTTATAAGAAAGGGCTCATATTATAGATTAGGTTAACTCATTGTATCGCACGTGTGAATATTTAATTTAACTCTGACAAAACGTTTTATATTTAATGCTTTTATATTAAAATGTGATAAAATTAAAATAATTTACACATTTTTTCTGTAACATTTTGCTATTTGATTATTATAAAATAACTTTAAAAAATACAATTTTTAAAAGTACATATCTACCTTCTAATTTTTATTTTTATTACTTTTCTATTATATTTTTGTTAATTTAATATAGAGTTTATCATAGAGGCAATTTATATTGTGATACCAATTTATCCCATATATCATAAGTATATTATAATGCAGCATGTATTTTATTTAGAGAAAATCAGGGCTAAGTTGGTACAGAAGCTGGCATTTGAATTTTGAGTTCAAATATAAAAATATTTCTTATGAGATCCCAATTTTATTGTAGATGACATTTTATGTATCTTCTTTATCAACGAAATTTGGTTTAAGTGTCGCGTTGTTATGTTTAGATCAGATAGTCAAACGTATTTTCGATAGTCAAATAATTTTTCGAACGTTCAGACAATATGTATCCTAATAGTTGTTATTTTTTTAATTAAAAATTGTTCAGATAAGTAAAAATGTATTCTAAACACGTTCTTTGTGTTATTTCTTTTATTTTCAAAATTATTTAAATTTTATTTATGTCAAAAATTACAATATATGTTTGGGACTAAGAGAGCACTAAGTCGGGTCTAAGTGAATATGAATATCACCTAATCTTGCGCGATTTTTTATTCACAATATTTTTATCATATTTTCGTGTTAATCACAGTATGGTTCGCAATTACAAGCCTAAAACTGAACTCCCATTAATAAAAATAGAATGTCTAGCCATCAAAAAAGATCATATGAAAATTGTATGAATGGGGAAAAAATTTGAATAAAAATTTATCAGATATGGAATCAGAAAATTCAAATTAAATATTCGAAATAAAATTTAATACAATTTTTGATATTTTGACTATAATGACGTGTTTTTATATTGCATCAAAAAAATATGGTGCTGATTTAGTCCTGGGGGGCTAAATGCGCATTTAGTTTCTGGCATTCTTTAGATTTCATTTTCCGAGGTATCATTTTTTTGAGTATATGAATGAAATGAAGTTGCAAACATTAAAATTTTTTATTGCCATTTTGTTGTCTTGTAATAATTCTATAAAACACTAATAATTATTTGATTAAAATCATTTATTTTGTTATTGAAAACTGGAATTGAAAAAAAGATGCCCACTTAGTCCTGGTTTCCCCTATTGCAAAGAAACTATACAGTGTATAATACAGTGTATAACTACTACTGGTATGAAAATGTAAAAAAAGATTTTCTCTATCATATTAATATTTTAATTATAATAATTAATTGGTTTTATTAATTTAAAAATCTAATGCCGAAATTGTATAAACTATTTCAACGAGTCCCATAATAGGGGAGACTAGTCTCCCCTATTATGTTTTAATTTATTACTAAATAAATATTAAATATTAAATGTAAAAAAATTTAGAATATAGATTAGATGTAATTCATAATGGATACAAATAAGTTGTATTATGTCTTATTTTTATCTATTACAGTTATATGTAATATTTATTTACAATATTTTTATTTCTGCAATATTCAATATTTTTCTCCTGTTCTTAATTTTTTGTGCATTGATTTTATATATATATATCTTGATGATGTCGCGCTAAAACGCTATGCGTTTTCCTTAGCGCGGAGACACTATCTCTAAAAACGTATCTTTAAAAACAACGAATAGATCATATTAAGTATTAGGCCACATAAGGTTTGATAATCCTACTTCTAATATGTATATGTAAATCATACAGCATCCAGAATGTCTTCCGATAGCAGTGAATTTGCGCGATAATTTCTATGGTCCTTTGGGTGTAAGGTGTTTGGAATTTCTCAGAAGCGGACCAGCTCCTAAGGAGGGCTGTGAATTTGGTCCGAGAGAACAATTATCCCAAGTGACCAGTTATTTGGATGCCTCCATGGTTTACAGTAGTAATGCCATGCATAGTGACAGTCTGAGAATATTTCGGAATGGTAAGTGCACTTCAGTTCGATAGAAAAGGAAAAAGAGAAAAACGAGAAATATCCTTTTCTAATACCTTAACAGTAACACTATTCTTTCGGCCTTCAATTTATATAATATTTTTATAGGATAAAATCAGCTAAATCTGGACAAAAAAATCAGTTTATTAAAACGTCATTTTATTCAGAAAAAATTTTTTATTCAGAAAATACACAAAAATTTTTTGATACGTTGCTTGAAGGACCTTCTCTGAATTTTATATTCAGTATAATCCCCGTTTGCTGCGATCACTGTATTAATTCCTTGTCTAAAGGATCTCTTTAATTGCTCCTTGTCGAAATTCATGAATATTGTCTCAAACGAAATAATCTAAGTAGTGGCTTGAAATGTTGTGTTGTCATGTGGTGTTGGGGTGTTTGAATTTGTTAGACACTTTTTTAATAATATCTCAAACGAAATAATCTAAGAGATTTAAATTTGAATTACTAGGAGAGCAGAATTCCTTGGACCAAAATATGTCCACGTTGTGAGAAAGCTAATTTTTTGCACTAAATGTCTTGCGTGAGTCGGCGCGCCATCCTGTTGAAAAATATACGACCTTCCGGAGGCCGTTTCCATCTATGGATTTAGTACAGTTCTTAGAATCCAGAGATAAATTTCCTTCATGATTTTTCTTTTTTTTTTTTAAATAAGGCGGCATGATGTGTGTCATTCTCATTGGAGACGACACTTAGGACGTGAACATTTGTCGAAAACTTTGTTCTGGTTATTATGGGGACAATCTGGGGATTATGAGCGAGTCAACGGTCGTTCCTCCGGCACTTTTGCGTCAGCAGTAAAAAATCTTATCGGAAAAAAATCTGAGGCGACCTGCGGCTTCGTGCTTCAACAAATAAAGAAGCAAATTACAGCGGACAACTCTCTTGGCTTTAATATTCTCAGACAACATTTGCCATATCTTGAGTACATAAGACGTACAAATCCTCTTCGATGATTCGAAAATGGTCATCTCACTCATCCTCAATATAGTAGACCCCAGGTAGACAATTTCCGAAGCGACACCCCTGAGTCTTCCGAAATGAGCTCTTGAGCTTTGGATGACAGCTGGGGTCCTTGCAGTCTTTTTTCTTGAATAACTCTGTTTCGTCGGGTTAGCAGAATCTTCTTCGGACTTCTTCACATTTGTATACTTTTGCGCAATGTCGTAAAGGATCGATCGTGGGTATCTGATGAATAATTTCAGTCGGCGAATGTCCGACACGAAGCGCTTCAATTATCGCCACTCTTCAGTTGTACTTGATCTCATTAACTCTGACATTTTGAAATTATACACATTTCATATAAATATTTGAGCGCCAATAGTCGTCTACACTAAAAAAATATACAGGCTTTTTCAGATCGTAATAATCGGATTATCCTTTCAAAAAGTAATAAACGGATATTTACGATTATTTTGATCGGTAAAAAAATTCGGTCACATTTAATCGGAAATAGATTCATCGGAATGTGTGATGAGAAATATCTGTTTATTTTTTGAACGGACTATTCGACTGATTAAATATTTGCACGCATATATTTTTGATCGGATAACATTAAGGGGATGCTGGAGTGGCCAAATTACCGGAACTTTGCCGATTGATATAAATCTCCAAATTTACTAAACGGAATCAAAATTCTTTTTACAGGATTAAAGTAGACACAAAATTTGGGAGTGCTACAATAGATTTTATACTAAAATCGGAAAAAAGTTAAAAACTTACATTTTTTCAGCTCAACTTCAAGTAGAGCTGTTATCTGACGTAGATGTTTCCTAATACAAAAGCTTTATAGCTCATATGAACCACACGATAGTGCATCACTCAGCGTAAGACATGTACAAACAATACTGAGTTCATGAAACTACGCTAAGAGCTTCAAAAGAAGGATTTATATCGATTTACGAATGACGTGTATACGAACGCTGAGCGAAAACTCGGAATGATAAACAAAGCAATAGATGTGTCTAGCAGTAGATGTTCAATCTTCTAAAAGATGGCGTTGCAATATATTAGATAAAGACAGATAAATGCATCTGAACGAGACACAACGATATGTAATAAGTATAAGAAATGAATGAAAGAAGTCATTACTACCGAATTTAGAATAGTTTTATCGGTAATACAGACGGCTCTAGCATCCCCTTAATCGACTAAATTATTCGATAGATCGTATTTTTCCATCATGATCATAATAATGAAAAACAGAAAACATTGATTAAAAATTAAAACAATATTTAATAAAAATGAGATTAAAAGTCATGAGAGTAAAAGTCACTGTTTTTATATCCTGGATTTTAATATCATGGAAAATTTCGTCGCCATACATTTCTTTTTTTAATACGGACATTGCAGTTTATATGACCAAAAATAAGAATAAACCAAGAATACGGCAAAGAATAAGAAAGAATGTGCAATAAAAATCAAACTCGCGTTAGAGACACATGTTCGCTTGGTGATATCAATATCATTAGCAATGTCACAAATGTATATTGTGGTAATGCCAGCCTACATAGTTTATGGAAACAATCACTGATCATGTGACCAATTATTCTGTGATTGGTAAACGCCTTCCAATTGATCGGTTATTTTTTCATCGAATATTTAATCGGATCGGATACAGCATATGTGATTAAATATAAAACTTGATTGAATAAAATATTCTTTTTTATCCGTTCAAGTCTAATGTTCAATCAGATTATAGATTTATCTGATGAAATTTTAATTGGTAGGCATACGACGTTTCATATTCTATTCACATGTAATCGAAAATTACATTTCAACGGATAAAGTTCATCACTTCAATACTGAATCCGAAATTGATTGTAGAAAAAACTAGAACGGTTATTTCCGATCAAAAGCACTGGACATTTATTGCAGTGTGCTAAAGTTACCATGTAACAAAAAATTCAAATTAATTCCGACCGAATTAAGTTGGTTCTGTATATAGTATTTAACTCGTGTAATATTTTTTTAGTATTTGGAATGTAGAATCACATAAAAAAGGAATTATGTCCTGAGGGAGTCATTCAAAGTTATTGTCATTTTTAAGTAAAAATCGGAAAATCTGTATATCCGCATATAAATTGAATGAACGCCAGTAGGAGTATGTAGCAGGTTTTAAGCCAGAGATCTGAAGAAACTGAGTGTGTGAGAGAGGAGGGGGGGTAGGCGCGGGGAATTAGCGCGGAAAAAGTTCCCGGCTGTATTGTTGTTTACATAAACATAGGACTCTGAATATCACTGTTTATGTAAACATAGGATCCTGAACGATGGACGGATTACATAAACATGTGATAACGTTCCGTAAAATTTTAAAACCAAGTCCCCGAGAGCTTCCTACTTTAAACTCCACATTAGAGTCACATACTTTGCACTTTACATGCTCAGAAATTGTTGAGAACACAGTGATGAAATTTAAAATGCGATATTCGATTCCTTTATTCTTCAGAAACTTGTCTGCTGTTTTTAATTTTTTCGCCGAGACGCTGATATTCGTTGTCGCTTTTTCTGTTTCGTATTTATTGAGAGAATGCAGTCTTTTCCTTTTCTTATCTTTTCTAAAATTGCCTGACTGAGCTTTTCTGGAACCTTTTTCCTTTCCATTTTTATCACAAAATTATTTTCTACAACGATCTCTCTACTGCGCTTATAATTAAATCGAAACGAATAATTGGACTAACGGACACAACTACTGACGAAAGAAACGTGTTTATTCCTGCACATACTGCAAACCGTCAGCTTAAATAACAAAAAACTATCATGCGAAGGATTATAACACATCTATCGTATCGCCCTGCATCATCAAACGCGTTTAGATCTTTTTCGCTATATTTCTAACAATTTTCAAGGAATCACTTTGAAACTTGCAGAGGATATTCTGAAGACTTCAAATTTTTCGAATATGCAAAAAACGAAAAATGCGTTTTTTCAAAGTTTCTAAGTGTATGTAGTCCCTTAAATAACATGTCTTGATATTTTAATCTTTTTGATGATTGTCTTAAAGAGATCATAATTCGAAAATTCGTCGTTATAACAAGAATCATTTGTTTAGATTTCAATGACACTGTGTCCCTGAACTGTTTGAGAACATGCATATATGTCGTACTGTCAAAAACTCTTAAATGCGACAAGGATGATTTGCGACCCGTCCACAACTCAAACGGAGTGATATTCGGTGTTTGCGTAGTCGCTGTCCTGTTCAATATATAATCAGCCGAATACAGTTTCCGAAGATATTTTGATATGTCCTTAGCGATGATTATTGAATGAGCACTTTCTATTATTGTCCACATGTCTCTCTCGGCTCGCCCGTTTTGCTCAGGCGTATAGAGGGCTGTCGTCTCATGCTTTATTCCTTTCTTGTTTAAGAAATTTCTCATGTCTTCGTTGCAATACTCCGTACCGTTATCAGTATGAAGAATCTTTACTCGCCGCTTAAATTTGTTTTTTTTAGAAATTTTTAAAATTTTTCAAATGCATCTGATTTGTGTCTTCTGAAGTAGACACTCCTACAGTCGATGCAGACATCTTTGAAAACTACAAGAAACTTAAATCTTCCGAAGGAAGCTGTTGACATTGATCCGCATAAATCACTATAAATCTTTTCACTTGATTCTAACCGCTGGTTATCATTCGATCGAGAGAATCTGGTAATCTATCTGTTATTTCTCCTTTACATATGATTTATAAAAGAAATTGGAACTTGTATTAGAAAATTCCTTGAACCAGATTCTTGTTCATCATTTCATGTAGCGCTTGCTTGTGTCCTAATCTTTCATGCCATACTTGCATTCTCGTTTGTGATTAGATTATTTACTTGACGGAACTGTAACTGAAACAACATTCAGTATAAATTATTTGCTTCTCTAATTGCATTGGCTATTGACCTGTTTCCGTCATAGACGTGAGCTCTATTGTCTTCTTTTATTATTTTCATTCCTTTTTTTGTAATGATGCCTTCCGAGAATAAATTTTTCCTTAATTTGAATGTAGAACTTCATTTATTATGGATTCATACCACTCATCATTGATGATTTTTTTTATTTTAATTGTATCTTTCCCTTTGACTGAAAGTATGCGGTCGTTTCCGAAGGTTACCATTTGCTCTTGTATCTCTTGAAATATAGAGAAGAAATCCCGACGATAACACATGTGAACCGATGCACCGCTGTCCATAATCCATGATTCTTTTGGATTTGTTAACTCTTGCAGTCCGCTGCTATACTTTGCATTGAATGCTCTCATATTTCCAAGATTATTGCTCTTCTTGTCCATGATTTTCATTATTTTTCGGAGGAGCAAGGCAATTTTTTGCAAAATGCTCCTTTGTGTTGCAGTTAAAGCACACTATACTGAGTTTGAAAGATTTCGTTTGAATGCTTTTCTTCTTTTCCGCAACTGTGCTGAAAGTTTTATTGGCCTCGTTCGTGTCTAAAGGCGACTGTTACCAACGCTGATTAACTTAATCGACGATTAATTCAATCAGTATAGTCAACAAGACTGTTGTTCTTATCCTTATCTCTTCATATACTTTTCTTTGTATTCCTATACTTACTTGTGTAAAAGTAAGTATGAACGTCTATCTATAATAATAATTCTGCTGATAATCGGCGTTGATTATAGTCGCCCTCAACGTACTTTTTCGTCAAGCAGCCACGTCGTTAGATTGGCTATAGGTCTCATCCAAAGATAGTCATGCTTTCTGAATGCCGTTATATTTTGACCGGAAGACTCCCTAGTATCTTTGTTAACTGTCACTGATTGATTCTCCTTGCACAAGATTCTCTACTTTTGCTATGTGCTGCGAGATCGAATCAGAGCTTTCCATCTTATATTGGTAGAACTTCTCATGTACTAGCATCTTGTTTAATTCAGTCTTTTGCTCGTAGATGGAATTCAGCTTTTGTAGAATCTCCTTCGAGCAGTTCTGTATCAACATGACTTGTGAGAATTCCATGGTGGACGTTACGACATACACGGTAGCAGTATCCTTCTTCAACTATATTTTCAGCTTTTTGACTTTTGCCGCATTTTTCAGACCTGGCTTTATCAAGATGCCCGTCACTACCTCGTCAACTTTCTTTGCACGCAGGGCACACGTTAACTGGAACTTTCACTGCTGATAGTTCTTTCCATCAAATTTTGCTATGTACAAAATTTCTAGTTTTTCTGCCATCTTGAGCAATTCTGTATTTCGACGATGCACACGCGATTTTTAACTCGCACGGTTCTACAGTAGACGCTAGCTGAATCTTAACCGATTCTTTCTTCCTGCAGTTCGGTAAAAACTTCACTTGTATTTCAAAGCCTATTCTCTTTTTTTTTGCACGTATATCTGGGGCCACCTGTTGAGGCACAAGAATAAAAAATATCGAGAAACAACATCGTGTCTTAGCACACTTTAATAGCTGATTTTGAATACAAAAGTGAAAGGTAGGAAAACTAAGAAATATATACATATTCGCGAGCTTGTATATAATATTGCGCGCAAAAAAGAGAGAAGAATAGAAAAGTTGTAAAATCAAAAGTAGTAATGTAAGAGAGGGAGGAGGTCTCTGTCCTCCGTAAGAGCGGCAACGCCATGGATGTCAACGCTCCAGTAACCGCTCCAGTTCCTCTCACAACCAACTTAGCGTGCTGCATCAGTAATGGTAAATGGATGAGCAAGAAGGCGTTTATTATCTCGACAATTACGTATTTCTTTTCCCTTCCCCTGTAACACATACCAGGTGTATAAACTTAAATCCGCTGTTTATTAGTCAGAAAAACACATTTTTTTTTCCTAGGAAGCAAAAACAAATTTATTCAAAGTACTTGCCCTCGCTAACTATACATTTTTCCCATCTTTCGGGAAATTTGTGTATATCATGCCAAAAAAATTCCTCATCTTTCGAGGCAAACCACTCATCAAGCCATTTTCGGACGTCTTCGTAAGAATCGAAGTGCCGCTCAGCGAGTACGTGGTCCATCGACGAAAACAGGTGATAGTCAGAAGGTGCCAGGTCTGGTGAGTAAGCGGGATAGGGTAGCACTTCCCAGTTGAGTGTCTCTAAGTAGTTTTGGACCATTGTTGACGTGTGCGATGGTGCGTTATCGTGGAGGAAAATCAGCTTGTCATATCTTTTCCGATAAGGCGGCCTTTTTTCACGCAGAGCACGGTGCAATTTGATCAGTTGTTGATGGTAGCGGTGAGCATTAACAGTTTCAGATTTTAATAGCTCGTAGTAGATGACTGATCCTACCAAACGCACACCATCGTCTTCCGTCCGAAGCGATTTGATCTTGAGGAAGATGTTGATGGTTGGGCGGGATCAACTCAAGATTTCTGAAAATAGATCCATTTTTCATCGCCTGTCACAATCCGATGCAGGAACGAATTTTCTTTTTTGTCTAGTAAGCAGAATTTGGCATGTGTTTTGGCGTCGCTTCATCTGCCTATCGTTCAGTTCATGCGGCACTCATTTTCCGATCTTTTGAACCTTCCCCATGACACGTAGCCGCATGGAAATGGCTGCTTGAGAAACACCCAATTGCTCGGCAAGCATTTTTTGCGATTGTGTATCGTCCTCGTCCAAAAGAGCCTGCAATTAACAGTCCTCAACCTTCCTGGACCAATTTTCACGCTTCTTGTCACTCAGGTCAGAATTGTCGTCATTGAACCGGCGAAATCAATCTCTGCATGTTGTTTCCGATAAAGCATTGTCGCCATAGGTTTCCACAAGCATTCGATGCGATTCGACAGCCGATTTCTTCAAATTGAAACAGAAAAGCTTTCCGCTTTTTTTTAGTAAAAACATGATTGCGAAAGAAAAAATGTACGTTGTTGTATGAAATTGCTGATGATGTGTACTGGTTAATGTTGACAGATGTCAAACACATAAAAAAAAGTGTGCCCAGGGTAGCTTTGTACGCTCACTAATGCCACCTATGAGCAAACAGCGGATTTAAGTTTATACACTATATGTCAACAAGTGTCATTCAATAATCAGATAATTTTGGCGAGATGGCGCCATAATAAACTGTGTAGTATATGGCTAAGAAGTAACACTATTCAAACTGCCTCACACCAAGTTTCAGCCAAAGAGACGCTTAGTTTACGTGTGACAGACGTTAGAAATGAGCATGGCAGCAGTCGTAAAAATGAGAAAAGGTGAATTCCGTGATTAAACATTTTTATTTAAAAAAATGGATGACTTCATAGATCAAAGCCGAGTTGGACGATGTTCACGGGGGACTCTGCACCATTGAAAACCGCTTATTTTTGAATTAATGAATTCAAAAAAATCGGACCAAAGATGAAGTTTGCTTCGGACATCCAGTTAAAGTCACTACGCCAAAAATGGAAGATCGCTGAATGAAGGTGCATAACTGAGATGCATCTCAGTAGATATGGTGCATAATATGCACAAAGAATTAGAAATAAAAAAGTTTTGTACACTATGAGTGCTGGGATTGCTGATCATTGACCAAAAACGCATGCGAAAAGACATTTCTGCAGCAGTGTTTATCGATGCTTAAGCGCAATCCACAAGACTTTTGATGTCGATTCATGACATAGACGAGACTTGGATCTACTATTACACATTCAAATCAAAACTGCCTGGTGAATGTGCGCCGACGAAGGCGAAAATTGTTTTGTCGGATGACGAGAAGAAATTCCCAAGGAATCATCTTCATTGACTACTTAGAAAAGTCAAACAGTCACAGGAGCATATTATTTTACACTTCTGAATCATTTGAAAAGCTGCGAACGAAATGGCCAAGATTGGCGCGTAAAAAAATCCTCTTTTACTATGACGACGCTCCGACTCACACCTCCATAGTGCAATAGCAAAATCGTATGAATGAAGGTTCGAATTGCTGCCCCATCCACCTATTGTCCTGATTTGACTCCTTGTAATTTTTTTCTATTCCCAAACCTCAAGATCTGGCTCGGTATAAAGAAATTTTCATTCAATAAGAAAGTCATCATTGCTGTGGATACGTATTTTTAAGGCCTCGAGACTTCTTACTTTTCCGAAGGGATCAAAAAATTGAATCACCGCTGAACTAAGTGTGTAGAGCTTCAAGGAGGCTACGTCGAAGAGAAAAAAAATTTTCCGAAAAATAGGTAATTTTATCGCTTTTTCACCTGATTTATTGGACGACTCTCGTATGTGTGTAAGCATGTAAACATATGTATGAACGTACGTATGTTCACACTGAAAAATATCATTCTATTGCTAAGAAAAGCAATTAATCATTTCATTTTTCTTCTTTTAAATAACGATTACTTTCAATAAAGAATATTTTCTCGTTAGTAGTCTTAAAATATATTCATTCGAAGTTTTAGAAATACTCAATACAATATCATATACTCAAAATAAGAATTTATTCTCTTTTAAAGAGAATAAATCTTTTATATATTATATATATTATATTTATAAAATATATATTATAATATATATATTAAATATATATTATATTTTATATATTATCTTTTATATATTAAAATTTTATCGAAATAAAATCAGATTTAATTAACTAGAATATTTAATAATATATTAATGTAAAAAAATTTATTTAGTCAGAAAAATTTGGTATATTTTTTTAAATTCTATATAACAGATTTAGGAAAAGCGAAATATATAATAGTTTAGAAACAAGAAATTTTCTTGTTTGAAGTAATTCATATTTTCAATTTAAATAAATATTTATTTTGGGACCAAATTTAAACATGTCTTTTATTCCATAATGATGTTTTTTCTCATAATATTTATCTTAATTATTTCGAATTATTAAATACTATCATATTATTTCGTTTCCATGTAACCTCCTCAATATACCTCAAATATTAATAATATGAAACTATCATCGGAGGCATGAAATTAAGAATAGTTACAGTAGAAGATATATCGATGACAATAGGCGCATTCAAGTTGACAAAGCAGCTAGTCTGTTTGCCGAGCAAATAAGCATAATTGTTGTTACTTATAGATTTAATCATATTCAATCGCTCGGTAAGCGCCTAGTCGCTTTGCCGCTTTTGAACTCGCTCAATGACTCAATCTCAAGCGTGTGATTAGCTCAGCGTAAATTTATTAGGCTCACCATTCTAAGGATCAAATTTTGCTGACGATGCATTTTTTAATAATTAATTATAGTTAATTATAGTTAATAAGACAGACTTTAGATATGCGAAACGTTAAAAATATAAATTGAACTGGAAAAATAAAAAGATACAATAACAAAAAAAAATTATTTTTTTTTTAAATATAACCGCGTAATTTTTTTATTACAAGTAAATATGATACTTGATTCAAGCAAAGGAAGAATTCTTCTTAAGTAAATCGAATTTTTTATTTAATTTAATATTCTTGATAGAAGCATTAAATTTTCTAGAATTCAGAATATATTATATTTTCCATTGGATGTTTATGGTATAAACTTATAATAGAATATGAAATTTTTGAAGTACTTCGGAAGAAGTCATTACTTGCGTACAGTATATATTTTTCTGTATATGTATGCATGTACGTATGTACGTATGTATGTATGTATGTACGCATGTATGTATTGTAATATAATTTATTTATATGATGTACTTTATGAAATTCAAGATGATGTACAAATAATTAAACATGGGTTTCAGACATAGACATTTCACTAGTCTCGCAGTACACGACGCGTCGTCGACTTTTCCCTCTTTTCGTTCGAATACGATTGACTCTTTTTTCCGAGGTCACTGTATTTCCCAAATACAAATAAATGTGCTTTACAATTGGCGTTCAACTTTACCGGCTTTAACTCCCGTCTCTCAAGTCGTTACTATTATAGATACATACATGTACATATTCAAATATCCTACATTCGGCCGTCCTGACTGAGTTATTGTCTCGATCGCTCGCTCTCCTCTTCCTCATCTTCATCCTTCGACACATCCTTAATGCCAGCGTTGTTGTCAATCCACGGCTTCATGTAATCTCTCTGCAACCGATGTTTGAAGAGATCCCTCATGATGTCTAACTCGGCACATCACATAACGATAGCTGTGCAAAAGCTTTGACTCATAGGGCCCGAAGTATTTATGCGAATTAAGTTCAGGACCCTTCTACTTGCGTAAATTACCACAAGATTGCGATAAATAGAAGACTCTTTTCTTTTTTTATCATAATTTAATTTATTTTCTCTCAGAATCCTCTTTATACTTTCCTTAATCTGTTTTCGAAATTTTTCACGATCATTATTGAACGAAGAAATTAATTCGCCCTGAAAAAGCTCTTTAATATCGGGAATATGCGCGGATACACATCGAGAAATATGCGAAGAGGAGTCATTCCAATACTTTTTTGCGAATGGTTGTATTCAAATATAATTGTGCGGCATAGGAGCGATAATTTTGATAACAATTGAAGTGCGATTCATTCGGTCAACTTGGCCATTAGCTCGTGGTACTCCAATGGTGATCAACTAATGTTCAATGCTCTCCGACCGATAGTCTCGAATTACTTTGCGTGAATGCAGTGCCCCTATTCGATACGATTCTCTTGGGATTACCGAATACAAACGACTATCTTTTCAATCGTTCCATCGCATCCATAGCACTCGTCGATCTATATATAGTTGTATACAGTCAAACAAATTTCGAGAAACAAATTTTCATCCACCACAACAAAGATGTGAATATAACTCTTCTTAGTTGATGGCAGGGATTCCAGATAATCAATTTGAAGAGCCAGCGGCACATTGTCCTTCTCAATTGGACTCTAAAAACATTCGGACCTTCTATGTTTTCGCTCAACCAAGATGCAAGTAATGCAATTTTTTACCATCTTCTCAACTTCAGCAGACTAGGAATAGAAGACTAGGAATCCAATAGTCTCTTTTTAACAATGCTTCTGTTTTAGTCATTCCGAAATGTTCCCGCTCATGAGCTCTTTTAATTATCTGTCACTGCATAGCCCTCAGAACAACGTGAAAATCGTCATCAGCCTTTCAATACAGAATCCATCTCCACCTATAATCATGCAATTATTTGGCTCTTCTCACTCAATTGCATCAAAAATTTTTTGCAACTCGCCGTCCTCTCTTTGCATCTTCTCAGTCGCATTAGCAACCCCTCATCGCTCATAATGAGGCAATGGATTTCTATTAAGACCATTCACATGAATCATACTCCTATCCGGTCTATGTTCTATCATATATCGGAATTCCTTTAATAGCAACGCCCATCAGATCACTCGCACGCAAAGATCTTTCTTTGACATTGTCAAAGTAAACGCTTGGCAATCTGTAACAATTTTAAAGTCTATTCCTAGCAAATAAACACGAAAACGTTTGAGTGTTTTAATTATTGCAAAAACTTCCAACTCATACCTCGTATACTTCTCCTCAGCCGGCGCTGTTTTTCCACTCGCGTAATATGTAGGATGGAATAATTGATTTTTGTCGTTTCTCTGCAAGAGAATCGTTCCATACATAGATACGTCCGTGTGCAACTCAGTTATAGCCTCTGTATGATACTCAGTAACGGTCATATAAGAATCTTTAGACGCTTAAATGCGATTGACTACATCAAAACTCTACATTGGATCGTAATAAATTCGACAACGGGCGCGCAATCACACTATATCCAGCGATAAATTTGCGACAATAACCTCTCAGACTTAAAAAAAGACTGCACTTGCCATATATTTTGGGATTCGGGAAAACATGCGACAGCCTCAATTTTTTGCTCGGACGGTCGCACCGTCCCGCGCTCACATATCCTAGAAAACCTTCCGTTGCAAAAAACAACTTTTTTTCTATCATCAGTCCAGCTCGACTAGTTATCTCTAAAACGATCTTGAAATTCGTCAATCCGTCGTTTTCGTCCTTCGAAATTGTAAATCATCTATATAGATTACAATAATTGTTTTACCAAGTCTCTGAAGACTACATTGACGAATCTCTGGAAAACAGACGAAGAGTTACACAAGAGACCCTAAGAAACTCGAATTGACCAATGATGGGAAAAACAAATGATATATTTTACGCTCGCTGCATCCATACGTACATGAATAATATCGTTCTTTAAATCGAATGTGCTAAAAACCTTTGCATCCTGTAGCTGCTCTAGTTAGTCCTCGATTAGAAGAAGTGGATAGCGATCTTTCCTTATTTTACTATTTAATATTTGATAATCTAGAGAAACAAATAATCTAGAAAAATCATCCTTTTTTTTACTAAAACGACAGACTTCGCAAAATCAGAGATCGAAGGTCAGACTATATCCTTTTCCCATTCGCTAATCTGAGAATTATTAGATGTACAACTTTGCTTCCGCCGTTTCTTTTTCGAAATTCGAGGCTTTATTGTAAAAAACTGGTTATACATTTATGATTCAAAGTATTGTCCATCGCTGGCCACTACTTTCTCCCATCTTTCGGGTAGCGTACGAATCCCGCGTCGAAAA
>Ga0157364_1001869_pt1 | contig 18725 bp, 9 predicted proteins | sample AttsexASBM2_FD_111476 | JGI IMG/M metagenome (GOLD analysis project Ga0157364, IMG submission 111476) | Fungus gardens microbial communities from leaf cutter ant in Ribeirão Preto, State of São Paulo, Brazil - Atta sexdens ASBM2 | ecosystem: Host-associated > Fungi > Mycelium > Unclassified ...
TAAATTACTGACGCTCTAAATTACTTATACTAAATTAATTTTATTACTTTATCAGAAATGATAAAATGCCTGCGGTAATTCATATTCATTGACTATTCATTGGTTTTCTGATGACACGATTTTTTAAAAATAAGTTTTAATTAAACGCTGTACGTATCAAGCAATTAAAATATTCATTACTTAATACTAATTTACAGAACTGTTTTATTTTGATGAATCATCAATGCTACCTAGAAAATTACTGCTGAATCGGAGCTCAGAAATGTTAAGCGACATGGCACCCTTCGGAATCGTGGTCACCTGCTGATGACCCTTAGACAGAATCGGCTCCATGAAGATGCCTTCAAACAACCTGCACCCTCTGCCCTGACCACCGCACACGCCGCAGGCATCCATCGTCGCACCGGAGCCCACTACCCCGTCACATCCTATAAGCTGAATGGCAAATATGAGAATATTCGGCATTATTGCGTTTATTTAATGCACAGAGGTGACTAACCCAGGACTCTCCCCAATTTGATCAAGCCTTCTATTTTTGAAAACTATATTTCTTACAATATTTTTTTCTTCAGATAGATTTATTATTATGTTTACAATTATTACGGTTAGGCTCACCACCAAGTCTTGTTTAATTTTTGTTCAATTTAAATTTCTTTCCCTGTACAGTAAAAGAAATATTTTTCATCTCGTTATTAAAAATTTTTTTTCGAAAAGATGCTACTGGAATCTCGATGGAGTCGAGTAGTTTCAAACGTTATTGATTGATAAATGTATCTGACTGAATTGCACCGGACATTCGATGAATCTCAATGACATGAAAAAGGAATGGGAGAGGATCGTCGCGCGCGGCAAAGAGCCCAAAGCACGGATCAATACCGATCTTATCGATCGATCGTATCGTATCGCGTCGGCCTGGTGTCGATCATTAATTTCCGGCATCGTTCTCTCGCCTAACGCTCACGCTATTCATACCTTGCATTGTCCAGCGACACAGAGCCATCGTTCACCACTGCGTTCAGTCGAAATCCCGCCGGCGCCGCCGCGTCCACGAAGATTCGGAGCATCGCAGGGCGTGCCGTCTATTACTGCCGGTTCAAGCGTTGCGTAAAAACGCTCGCCGACTGCACGGCAATTGAGCGCGCAGGAGTTCGGCGCTGGGGAACAACAGTAGTCACGATTAGGCCAGGCGGAAGTTAGGTCACCAGGCCTGGTCGTTAGCTACGTCATCATTATATCGGTCGAACACCGATCGGGCGACGTCACTCGTTCGTTTGAGCATCGCAAGACCCTTCTTTGTTACTTCGTAAAAGTCATATGTTTCGCTAATGGCGAAAAAGAGAATCCCGCCAGAGAAATTTAATGCATACCATAAAATTAAATATTGTTAAATATTATAATTGATAATTGATTAATAATTACGTCGACCCTGGCTAATAATTTGAGAGTTTAATTTTCAATAATGATAAGAGGATCGATTAACCCTTAAGGATGAAAGTTTTCTAACAAAAAGAAACTTAAAGAACCTTAACTAAAAAGGACTTTGTTTCTAAGAGTTTACGGAGTACCGAATTCGATTCTGATATTAGAATTCCAAAATTAAAAAAAAAGAAAGAAACATATTATTGTGAAACTCGATGTTAGGAGATTCTTGGTAGCGTTGAATTTAAATATAGTTTGAAAATGTCAAATTTCAGATAGCAGGAAATGAAAGTATCCATACACGCATCCGTGCACCTCTACATATCCATCGACTCACCATCTACGAAGGGCATCCAGACATAACTGCGGCCCTTGTAGTTCCTTCCGTTGTACTTGGAGCACTGTTCCGCCCGCAAGTCTTCCGAGAAGTTTGGGCATTCCTGCACAAACACGTAATGGATTAATTAAACTTACGGTAATTAAGGAGCGATCGAGAAAAGAGAACGGAGTTACCATCGAGAAATAGACGCGGTTCTTCCAGGGAGGAAAAACCGACAGGATCGATCGCGTTGCTTTTTACAGCACGTCGCGCTTTTCCCAAAACGCTGCGAATAAATAAAGGTAAAATTATTTGCGGCCTCTGGCAGAAAAAAAAGCTCGCATTCCGAGCTGCCGCGTGCGCCGAGAGGAAGTCCGTATATTCGTGCAAACACGCGAATGCCGGCACGTGTGGTGCTGGTGCGCTACGTGCGCGGCCGCGTTGCAATTTCCGGGTAGACTATTAATTGCCGGCGAACGAAACGGTGGTTACTTTGCCCGGGCATGTTTGCGAATCGCGAATGCGGCTCTGAACTGTAGTCCCCTGGTATCGAGCTCGAAGATAAATATGCCCGCACAAGGCGCCGTTTTTCTCCCCGGGTAATAACGGATAACGAAGCCGCATCTTTTAGGTGACATCAAGCCAATTTCGCTCTACATCGCGATTTTATTTTCAAAGCAATTTTAAGAATTAAAACTTTCACATTAAAATTCTTACTCTATGCTAAAAAAAATTTTTTTTACTCTGAAAAATTCTTACTTTACTTAATTGTACTGCCCGTGACGAAAAAAAATAATGTTTCCTCTCTTCAAACTGCGGAACATGCGAAGTACGAATATTTGTGGGTCAAGAACACCCAGTAAGTCAACAGGCACTGATCGTGGCCGAGATGTAAACAGATCTTATCGCATGGTTTTTACTACCATCAAGAACTAATCAACACCAACGAGCCCTTTCTCCCTTCCACTTCCTTCTCATACCGGTCAAAGCCATCCATTACTCGGCGATCTTTAGTCTCAGGTGGTGATTATTCTTATGAATTTTAAACAACGCCACGTGCACACACACACACACACACACGCGCGCGCGCGCGCGCGCACGCACTACGTTGCAGAACCGGAGATATAAATCGTTGTCGTGCGCCTTATCCTTAATTGGCCCGCGCGATGATTTGTTCGAGACTCGTGACGCATCGTCGAGAGGAAAATCTTGAGGAGCCTTGCAGCGTGCACGGATCTAGGTGAATATAGACACATTCGCTAATCTATGCGACATCGTGGAAGTAGTGACACACGCGTGAGCGTATTTTATGCGAATTTTATGCGATCAACGAGCTGACGCGTGACTAATTGTCGGTTCAAGGCCCCGATGATAAACCGTCCTGGAAATAAAGCGGCCTTCTATGTAAGAGTCTTCTCCGTTTTCTTGAAATTCTAGGGATCTTTTCACAGAGAATTTTCGACGTTGCAGATCAGCGTTGCAGATTCATGAAATTTACGTCAGATAGACTAGCGAAACGAACGATTGACGAAAATGAGCTTAGTAAGCGAGATTCTATTCATGAGCAAATTTTACATTGTAGATGCAATTCGGAAAACATTTCGTTCGAATCTTCGTCCGAAATGATTTTTTGGCATCCAATAGAATTAAGATAAATTCATTTTTCGATAAATTTAAGATTCTCCAGAAGCTCTTCGATAATATATAATAATTGCTGGAATCTTCAAAATAATTTTTTAAATATACGATGAAATTAATATTAAGTTAAGCACTTTGTGCCATTTTTCCAGAAATTTAAATAAGATTCTGCAGAAATTCTTCTTTAATTGCTCAAATATATATCTTAATAAAAAAACAATATAAAGTAAAAGGCTCAATTGAAATAAAAATCAAAATAATAATAATAATAATAATTCGAGCTAAGTTGGATCAATAATTTTAAACAATCGTTTCAAATTTTAAGATTCTTTAGAAATGCCTGTATAATTATTTGAATGTATCTGCGGAATAATTTTTTAGACGAACACGACAGAGTTAAGTAGAGTTAAACGCTCTATGCATTATTATTTTTCATCAAATTCAAGAACTTGATTTTCCAAGAGAGTTCCTCTATAATTCTTGTCGATAAACATGCTGAAGGTCTTGTGCGCCGGCTTACCTGCGTATTGCACGTGTGGTAGCGCTTGTATGTGCCGATACAAATGGGTCTGGAGCTGTTCGTACCGTTCTCCGAGATAATACTTCGCCTCCTCAAAAGTCTCCTGGAACGAATCGCTTGCATTAGCTCACCCATTGACTCGTGCGAATAGCGCGCGATCTCGTGCATCTCGATTTTTAGCGCCGAGTGCATAAGCGCATTTTAAAAAAATGCATAACACTATGCAACCTCAAGATCAAAAGAGAGAAATGGAGAGAATATACGCGATAAAAATGAAAGAAACATTTATGAATGTTATTTAATCATTGTTGCTACGCTGAAAGAGGTAATTACACTTGTTATTAGATGGAGGATAATCATTCCATATATTACATTTTTTATTTCACGTAAAATTAAATAAAATCATGATTTAAGAATTTAAGTTTACATTTTCTCTTTGGTGCACTCTATTTAATACCATTTTATCTAAAAATTTTATATAGTTTACTTAACATAGTTTATATGATTGAATATTAACATTTCAATTCAATGTGATTAAGACGGAGCAAAATATGATTCGACTAAATCTCTTAATTGTTTACGTTAAGTTAGTCATTAATCAGAACTCTTGTGTAATCGTCAAGGATAAATCAAATTCAAGTTATCAGGCGATCTTTAACCGCAAGATACTGACTACTTTGTATTTACTCGTATAGTGAACTCGTCGCGATATATTCATATTACGAGTCACGTAACGGCTCGCAGTAGCGTTAGGAAGGTGTAAATGTCAGTGGCGATAACAACACGTTTCTGCCCCCGGGAGAAGCTCGCAGAAGTCGTCGGCCTGCCGGTGTATAATCTTCTTACGCTACTGATCCGTAATTTGCACGCTGCTTTATAGCTAGCCAGGCAGGACATACAGGGTGTACGGAACTTATGCGTTAAAGTCTCTTTCTTGAAGAAGGAATTTTTGAATTATTCATGTTTTACTAGAATTTTATATATTCTTTTATTATTCAAATGAAAAATATATTATAATCCTGAATGAGAATCTCCATTGACGACAAAATTCGCTCGTAGATAAATTTTCAAGAAGGAAATGCACAGTGAAAGCATATTTAAATAATAAACGCCTGGCGGCTATTCTCTTTTTCTCTCTCTTTCTTTCCTATGCACGTATCGAATAAACATTTGTACAGATATCACAATGTGTGCAATTTCAAGTTTTAAAAAATGCAATAAAAAGTTTAATCAAAGCTCTTTCGTGCACTTTATTTTTGTAATATAAATGACAGCAACGTTTATGAAAGCAGTGTATAAATTTTGTACAAAGGAAAAAATGTATTCCATTTATTCAAAGAAAAAAAATTACGTTTCATAATATCGCATGTAATCTTTTCTACATGTATAATATGCATTCATGAATATCAAACAGAATTTGTGAAATTTTACTTTGATTCTAAATGTCCAAATATTTTAAAAAAGTTTTATATTGAAGACTTTCAATATGAATAAGTAAACAATATCAAAGTATTGCGCATTATCACATTAGAAACTGCGGAATAATCTATCTAAAAACTATACTTACCCATCTACTACATGTTACACGCTAATGAAGAAAAAGAGTTAAACGAATTATTTCTATAATAAGATAGCGATGAATCTGAGGCACCTTGTATGTTCCTTATGGATATGAAGGAATCGAAGATAAGCGGTGATCGATCAATCGATTGAGGAGTAATAGTATATTCGATACGAAGTCCAAAGTTCCACGGTTATGCAAAATGCAACGCGATTCATCTAGCGAACGTTTATGATCCAAATTGCGCGAGACCCTAACGGTACCGCAAGGCATGTGATTATTGTTAGGATCAACTGCGCAAGGTGCTTTGCATTCTCGCGATGGAACCGCGACGCCCGACGATTACCGATCCCAGTCGTCCTCTCACGGAAGATCGTGCCCTCCGCGCCGTGAGGACAAAGGTGATGCGAGGTGTGGAAATCATTAATCGAGCGTGAAGATATTTGGATGTGGTCATACAGTGTTTGATTTTCATACTTAATGAGCTCTTGTCGCGCTTTGTTTTGCGCTTTTATCTTTGTAAAGATACAAGTGAAAGGAAGAAAATTCTCGATATATTCTATAATGTATGTTTATCTTATTATTTATAACGCCTTATTTATTAATGTTATATAAAATATTTAAAGAACATATATATAATACTATTTTAAAATATTTTACATGTTTATTAAGAATTTTAAGCACGACCATATATGTGAATACATCAAATACGATAAAGAAAGCTAAGATCGATCAAATTTTAGATGTTATAATCTGGATACATTATATATTCTTTTATTGAATCAATTTATTCCAGATATAATTGCGAGTCGATAACGTTCGTTATCTGAAGTAATATTTTTCGCAATAAATTTCTTACTTTCTTCCTTTCTTTCTTTCTAATTTAATTTAAGAGGAATTATTAGCGTTTCAGAATAATTATGTTGAAACCAAATGTTATCGACTCGCAGTTATATCTGGAATAAATTGATTCAATAAGAGAATATATAATATATTATTTGTAACATCCAAAAATTTAATCTTAGCTTTCTTTATCGTATTTGATTTTACATGTTTATTTTAAAATATTTTAATATTTTAAAATAGTATTATATATAACACTAAATACAACATTATATAGCTACCAATAATTTCCGGCCAACATATAATTTTAATTTTTGTATTTTTGTCAATTTGTTTTTTAATTTATAGTATTATAAGTTAATAAAATTCTTACTATATATAATATTTTAAATACTGGAGTATATTAAGTGTATAATACTTATATACTAGATATTTATTTGTAACAGTTTTGTATCTGAGCAATACAACAAAATTATTAGCCGGAAACTTTTGGTAGCCACAGTATATGTTTTTTTATAAAAATTAAAAAAATTATTTCAGGATTTTTATTAATCTGTCATATTAAATGGACTCACCGTAGAGGAACGCATTCTCGAAATTGGGACTGGATACCAGTGCCACAAGATCTAGAACATTCGCTCCATGAACTCCACGTTCCCCAAGTTCCTCTTATCCTGTTGTCATGGCTGATTCCAAATTGTGTTCTTTCTTGTAACATATGATACACCTAGAAAAATCAACACTGTTCCGTCAATCGTGAATTCTTTAGCTAACTCCGAAACTTACAGTCAAAATGTAAAATTAATATCTTAAAAGGAAGATTAATTAAGATATAAGATATAAGAAATAATTTTCAAGTAAATTATTTATTTATTTTTATAAATTATTTACTAAATTATTTATTTTTAATTATTTAATTATATGTAAAATATTTTATTTTAATAATTTATGCAAAAATAATTATACTTCATTTATCGATTATCTTTCACATACACTCTTACATTACTTTTTATATACAGACCTTATTAATAATCGGACGCAATTTTATCTAATAATAAATATTTCTTTTCTAAATTCATTTAAATGAGAAAGAAAGATTTTAATCACAACTGAGATAATATTTTTCACAATAAATTCTTTACATGTTTTAAGATGCTAAATAGTAACGATTTAATTTGTTATATAAATTTAATTTAATAAATTTAATTATATAAATTTAATTTGGAAGGATTATTATCATCTATTTCAGATCGTGCAAATCTGTCTTTGTTGTAAATCTGAAAAGTAATCGTCGCACAGTCATATACACGTATGTAAGATAAATTTATTTAACAAATTTAATTAAATAAAAAAAAGGGATAATGAGCTTAGCACGATGATAATATAAATAAAACAAATTATATTTTCAATTAAAAAAAATTATTTAAATATATATATTATTCTAATCTGACCGTATAAATAATACTTTTCTTATTTAATTTATTTATTCATTTGACGGTCTTGATTTTAACTTAATATTATTTATTTAAAGCTTGTTTCCAAGTTTTTTGCTTATCGCCTCTTTCGTATCACTCCTCATGATAGATAATTGCGCGAGTGTGAAAAGCGATGATAGCTATTACAGTGAAAAAAAATATCGAAGCAGGTAACTGGATAATTAAACGATGAGGCAGATACGCACGTCTGGTATTTTGTTCCTGTTAATCACACGCCAGTATCATAGAGCACAAACTGTTTGTTCGGTAATTAATATCGCTACTGCGAACGAGATCCCAATTAGATCGCATGCGTTTCGGTATCACGTACTCTTGTCGTGATTAATTAAACGAAAGATCGATGACCGTATTGCATACACACGGCGCTGAATTAACGGCATTCGATCTATCTCCGCGCACCACTGGGCTACTCGTTGCATTAACTTCTGCCGGAAGTTTGCTAAGGTAACGTCGCTTCACCACCAGGAAGAAAGGCACGTTCTCACGTAAAGATTTCCCGCGCTTCATACTTCACGTCCGATCCTCCCTTCGATCGCGCACGTCTAATTAATCAAACGCGAAGAGTCGCATCTCTTGTTCCCTCGCACGCTATGGGCGTAATATCTCGAGACCGGAATACAAATCGTCAATTTCGCCGAACCTGTCGCGAGATGAATAACAACCGTTAAATCTCAAAAGGTCTCTTAAATGTGACTTTTGTTTCGCTCACATTTGTCGGTTTGTTCTGTGCGTCGCGTCGCCGAGGATCGCTTCTATTTTTAATGAGCCGAGGATTTAGATTTCACAAAAGAAAAACAACGCAAATAGGCAATTACGCTTTTCGTAAACATCGTTTCAATGTTGAATTTAGTGTCAAACGGTGAATTTAGAATTTGAATGAAGAGCTCTTAGTTGCTTTTTTTTTTGCAAGTTGTTAACCCCAAGAGCAGCAAACTAATACTTCCTTAATACCTGGCATTAACTCTGGAACGTTAATCACAGCGTTTATATAGCAGAGGCTCCATACAAAGAAGGAAATATATGCTTCACGTTGGATACACATAAGGAGATATTTTTACAGTACGGAATAATGAGACCTCGAGAATAAATTCATGTAACGATAATACTTCACAAAGAGAGAGAGAGAGAGAGAGAGAGAATGATCAACGTAATACTTTGAAACATTCTTTGATTGATCAATTCGTAAAATTCTTTCCTCTGATTGATCAATCAAGTGCTTTAAAGCATTTACAGTGAGACTTTGACCGTATTTTAAAAAGAAAGGATGCTTCATGTAATTTTTTTAAAATAATATTGAGGGGAAGACACGAACTTGATTAGAAGCTAATCAAATTGAGTTTATTACTTTATCTGGATTTTGATTTTCATATCAAATCAATAAGAATATAATTAGAAGAAGATAACATATAGATAATATATAAGAAAATATAAAGCTAATATAAGATATGTTGGATAATATAAAATATATAATATATCGCACAAAAAGTCAAAACTTTTTGAATTTCATATTATGTGCAAATTGTATTTTAAATCTATCAGCCTTCAGAAAAAATGAAAGTTAATCGAATTCAAACAGAAAATAGAATAAAAAGAATTGAAAACGAGAAAAATGGGACACAAATTAAAATAGGAATAATTTTTAATAGTCTAATATAACACCATTAAACATGATTATTATCGATATTACTTTTACAAATAAAATTTGAAAGTAATTTGTAAAATTGTAATTAACTTATATTTAATATTGCCGTAAATAATTAATTTTTAAATACGCAATTTTCTTTTCCCTCTCTCCTGAACAATTTTATATTTTTTACTTGCATCATTTTTTTTCGGTGATATGCAAAAAAGTATAAATATAATAGAAGTATAAATATACGGATCATAATCTATACCTGAAAAAAGGAAGAAACACGGAAATAATGATATTGCTAAAGTATCTAAAACTTTAGATAGATACAGATCTGAAAATAATTTTGTTAAGCTATCAAAATAATGATGTAGAATATTCAAACTGATTGCTAGAATGTCAAAATTTTTTGCAACATTATCATAAACTTCCTACGTAATTATTTTAATAGTACAACAAAATTACTTTTAGATCTGTATCTAGTTAAATTTTTAAATACTTTAGCAAAACTGTTCTTTCCATTAGAAAAGCTGATGAGAAATTATAACTCTAGAATTAAGCTCGGCTGAAAATTCGTCAAGAGTTACGTAATGCTTTGAAAATTATAGTATCGGTCTTTCAAGAAAGCAATTCCGGAAGTGTGTATCGCTTCGGAGAAGCGACCTTGACGTCAATGTAGACCTAAGATGAAGGTCAGGTAGCCGGAATGCGCTATATTTCCTAAGCTGCATCGTCTATTTTCGTGTCATCCGTAATACACACGTTTTCCAGAATAAACGGGTTCTTAAGTGTAATTATAAAATTGGCAGCGGTTGTTGCACAGCATGCAGACCGTGTTTACATTCGTTCTCGTGTCGCGCGCCACGTGGCCTTGTTCCCGGCGCATTCTCTGCGCCAGCATAATTTAGGGACCTCCTTCGGTATCAATTAATTACTCCCTCACTTCGCATAGTGCCACGTAATTGCGTATTAATTCCCGCAAGTGGATCGAATTAATATGCATCTCGTGTACGACGAGGATTGTTGTCGGAGAAGCGAACGGAATTGTCGCAATAGCCAATCGCGAGATCGAATTTAGCTTGTCGCGGACGTGATTATCTATTGATGCTTAATCGACGACATTGATTCCGAGTAAAAGCTTACTAACTAGCATAACTAGCTTGTCGTCGAACTATACTGCAAAATTAGTTCCCCATCACTTGTCATTATTAATGAAATGAGATTGTTTTTCGAAGTTTACATTGTTAGATATCAAAAAGCAATGGTAATCCAATTCCTTGAGTTAAATAACATTTTATTACTTTTATCTTCACACTGAAAAAAAAATTATGAAATTTTAATAAATATTTGTTTAGATAATACCAATGGGACCATTTGCTTACGGATACATATTTATTTGATTTTAAAAAATGATACTTAAATTTAAGTATAATTTTTTTTAATAAATAACAAAAAGAGGCTACAAGCCAGATTTTTATGTATTTCAAATTCTTAGAACATACGACCGACATATTATTATCATCCTTCAGTGTATATAAATGTAAAGAACGCAAATTTAACAAAATTAATAAAACGATTAGATACAATTTCTACAGATTATAGTTATGCATAAAGTGTTGGTAGTATTCCTTCATATCTATCTTCTGTCTGGAATAATGTAATGCTTTCAGTCTTGTAATATTCTCAGTTACATTCTTCCATTATATCGGTCCAATTAATCCATAACGATGATAAAATTAAATTATTTAAACATATTGAATCATTCAATAAAAAATGTATCAACACACATTCTCAAATGCGAATGTTTAACAAGAATATAAGCCAATAGTTGAAACAATGTTGTATTGTAAAGATAAGACTTACTTCTATGGGATATTTGTCGGGTATATGGGAAGACGAGACACCGGCCGTGCTCAGCATCATCAGGGCTAGAATCGATCTGCAACAAAGATAGAGGCAGGTGAATAAATCCATCTATTGTAAATACGAAGATCGATGAGCGTAATAGCGGGTGCAATCTATAGTTTCGTGACCGAAAACCGTTCGCGCCGAGCGGGGCAATTACTCTTTTATCGTCAGCAGAATCGCCCGTTCGCCTGCTTTCATTGAGTTAGAAATTTCAAGAATGCGATCTTAATCTTCATTGAACAACTAACGCGCATTTTCGCAGATGTGCAACGATAATAATGAATTGAAGTCGATAATATCAGCGATAAACCTTATTTAATCGTTTGCGCTTTGATATATTTCTCTTCTTGCTAAAAGCGCGTTAATCAATAAATTATACTTATATATATATATAAATATAATAAAAATAAATGTATTTACAATTAAATAGAGTTTGTATCTCTTTTCCTCTTCCTCTAATTATTGCGTTAACCTTTACACATATCATTTTTTTCTTTACTTACTCAAAAGTAACACAACTAAAAAAAAATTTCTCGAGTTAATTACCATGAATGAATTTAGTAAACATTATCCTATTAATCATCAGAAGCAAATTAACTTAATTTCATTTAAAAATCGTCATAAAAAGGGTAGATTTTTTAAAGTTGTGAAACAAAAATAACAAAAATGACATTGTTTTTAAAAGTATAATTCTTTTTGCCGATATTATTTAATTAGTCAATAATTTTCTGTCAAGAAAATATTGTAGTTTCTCCCCTTTCTTGGAAAATTAATTTTTTTTAGTTGTGCCACTTTTATTATAAAATAAGAAAGAAATATTGGGTTGTCCGAAAAATTCGTACCGACTAACCTATATAATTTAATAAATGTATACTAAAATTTTTTGCGTTTCAATTTTCCTTCAACCTCTTTCCAGACAACCCGATATATCTAAAAATTAATGATCAAAAAATATTTCACGCAAATATAGCATCATATTTATCTTAAAAAAAAACATGATTTTGTAATATATACATAGAGTAAAACATAGAATAAAACTTATCCAAAACGACAAAAAAAATGTAATTCTCGTTGATAGGTCAGACAACACGTTGCTTCCATTGGCATTATTCATTAATAATGCAGCTTACCTACGTAGATGTAGATCCTGGCAATCGATATAGCCAATTCGCGTTGACTTATCTTGGCTCAATCGAACTACACCATACGCACGTCTCAATTTTTCCCACCGCATACAGTCTCTAGTTCTTTCTCCTCCCTTCCCCCCGTACATCCTGAGATCGAACTCGACACGCAATATCAGCATCCGTTGCCACGCATAACTATTACACACCAGTCCCCGGAAACGACATTTTTTCGGTTGACGAATTAACTTGGGAGCGCGTTCGTGGATTTACAAATACCGCATATAAGAAAAGAAAAACAAAGAAACGTGATGAAAATACAGTACATATATTACCTGATATATCTAACTAAAATATTTAATGATAGATAAAACATGAGATACATTAAAAGTAGATTTTAAGTATGAATATTTAGCTTTATGTGAATAAAGCTTCGGCCGAACTTCTTTCTTCCAGCCTTTCTAAAGAAAAAGGAGAAGTGTAAGCAAGCGAGATTTGCAACGAAGAAAATATGCATAGACGACGAAATTGCGACCAACTTGTCGCTTCTCTACGTTAATTATTCATAAGCGCTAAATGGCGTCTGCGAGCTGGGAAACGTATACGGACAAAATAGAAAACGCATATGGCGATGATAGACCGTGATGCGTAATTCTGATGCCAGCGTAAATATCAGCCGTCGTATTATCTTTCCATGGAAATTACTCAAAAGCGATACTGGAAAGAGGAAGCAAATTCCGATGCGAAATCCAGATGGTGAGATGCTTTGATGCGTCAAAGTGCCGTTCTGTAAGTTGAATACAGTCACAAAATTGCAAAATAATTGTTCTAAGATAAGGAAAAATCTGATACTACAATATTTGACTTAAATATTTTACATCCAAATTATGAATTAATTATTGCAAAGATTGCAATTATACTCTTAATGTCAAAATAAACAAGGAAATATTATTGTCTGTATCTTATAATTCATTACTTTTTTTTCATCGCTTCTTAAGCACATGACTCTGTTCCAACGCCATAGTGGCTTTCTCTTCCTGTAAAAATTAACAATTAATAATAATCTTAATTAATAATTAATAATTATGTTAAACAATTAATAATTTAATAAAAAATAGATTTCATTTTCAAGTAAATATTTGTTTACACTCTACACATATCTAAAGCCTATCAAAATCAGTGAGGGATAATTCCAATGGTTTCTTTGTAAGATCCGCTCTGTTTGAATAAGACTCTTTTCTTTCTTATATTTATTCACTTATCTCGATCTATTTCCATTTATTACAGTTAAATAAAAAAAAAAAAAAATCGACAAAAATCAAAATATTCGTATTTTTGTCGATTTTTTTTTTTTATTTAACTATAATAATTTAACATGCATCGATCGAGTTAGAAGCCGAGTCAAGGTTCTCGCGCGAACAGGAAGAGCATATAAGCTAAGAGATCACACACAAAGGGGCGAAGGGGAAAGCCTTCGACCGGCGCTGATCCAAGTAAACTGTGCCACTAAGTGTTAATAACGTTTCACTTGTTGCGTTTTCTCGGAAAGCTTAATTAATCATTAAATCGCGCCGCCGCGGATCGAGGGAGAGGAGAGAAGAGGCAGGCATTCTGACGCGGGATGGAGAAGAGCGGGGAAGAGGGGGGGGATGCAACCAGCGGTAGCGTACGACGTGCGTACGCAATCATGCGTGCATACGTGAGCGTGTTGTGTACTCGCGAAATTAGAAAAATGTGCTATCTCGGCTATATCCACACGCGTGACGCGCTCGTAATCGAGGGGCGGCATGTCTTTCGCGATGCACCACACGCAAGCGATGAAGCATTGCGACGTAGCGCGTTCGTCCGCGACGCGACGTCCAACACGTGTAGCCATCTACCCTGAGATCCTACTCGCTGCAGACACGCTGCGAAGAGGATCGCGCGAGATTGCAGCCGGATTGAGAACGAGGAATTCTGATTTTTGTCTACGCCACGGCTGCGAGCGATTCCCATCGTTTATTACATGCCTCTTCTTATTCGTGATGCGATTCGCTGCTGAGATCGCACTAGGCTCTTTTCGATTACCTATATCTATTGAAGCGACTTGGGCCAAAAAATTGTTCTGGTTAAATCATCTTTTTATCTCGATATCTTTAATTAAAACGACTTGCGTATATCAAATATCAATATATTGTAATTATATAAAATAATTAATTGATTAATAAAGTAATTTGAATTAATTATTAATTACTTAAGTAATTATTAATCTCTTTAGAGGACGAGAGTCTATTTTTAAAATTTTACAACTTTTTCTTAAGTAAGATTGTTATAATTCATTCTTTCATTTATTCTTTCATTGTATTCCTTACCTTAAAATATGAAACTGTTTCAGCTATAGTGAATTTTTTTCTCATCATATTAATAATTAATAATTATATACATATAAAATAATTGAACATAAAAAAAATAAAGACAAATGATTTGTTAAAAAGAAGTTGCTTTATGGTAAGATAAAGATATGCATTGATATTCTACATCAATTAAATTTTTACAATATGAAAAGAAAATTGAACGAAACAGCTACTAACAGCGTATTCAATTTTAATTCTGAAGAAAGTCAGTCACATATATCTCAATTCTCAAAGGAGATGCTGATAGATGATATTTACATTCATATATTCCCTTGCAGATGCAAAGCAACGATGTTATCTAGCTCTTTCCGACTCTTAATTGACATTCAGAATTCTCTGTATTAATTTATTTCTGTATCAGTCTCTTTTTTTTCTGCTTAGAAGAGAGTACACCAATAGAGATTCCGCACTTATCAGTGAAATGGCGATCGTAGATCGCGTTTCACGGCGCGATTCACAATGCAAATAAATTCTTGCCGAAGTATCGGCGATCGATCTCTCCAACAAGAGCCTACAAAGTACAACTACGGACAACTATGAACCGTATCCACGACCCGTTACGACTTCCCCTATCACGCAGTCCGTCACGGCGCGGCGTATCTCGCACTTACGACAAACAATGCTAGTCTTGTACTCAATGGCGTAGGAATGTGAAAAATCAATCGACAAGAAGCAGCAGCGCGTTTCAACCGCCTTTACAAAACTCGATCAGAATCCTCCTATTGACGGCGAGCAAGGGACGTCAATCGCGACCAGATATGCCATCATAAAGTCAAGAGGCCTCAATGACCCTCGTTAAGGGGAATAGAGTCAGTTTTTGTCGCTAGAGGGAAATTATTAACTCTATACTCTCTTAAATGCGAGTCGGCGCATCTTCCACTTCCGCGAATCTTTAGCAATTTGGATCAAAAGTCGGTCAGAGCGATAGAGCTCGAATTCCGAGCAAACGTAAAACAACAAAATAATATTGTGATATTATATCAACGTAGATAAATCATATTAAATGTAATATTAATATGTAACATGTTTTTCTTATTCATAAAATTAAAGGAATACGCGGAAATGTATAGTGTAATGTTAAATAAAATTTAATTAGTTTTTTGTGACTGCAGAGATTGCAGTAAAAGGATAAATTTTATATTTTATATTATACTAAAATTGTGCGTATTCTTCTTATTATTATAATTTACCCGATCTAATGAGGAAACATTACGCAATCGAAAAATCACTTAATATAAAAAAAGATATAAATATATTTTTAAATAAAATAAAATGTAATGTGTGCGCGCGCGCGCGCGTGTGTGTGTGTGTGTGTGTGTGTGTGTGTGTGTATGTGTGTATGTGTGTGTGAGACGAAGGAAATCGATTTATAAGCAACTTGTATATACAAATTATTTGAACAATATATCACTCTCTTATTTTAAAAGTGATATAATTGAAAAATTGAATTTCCAGAAAAAGGAAGAAATTGTTTTTCAACTTGATAGAAAATTATTAACTAATCAAATAGTGTGCAACAAAAAGGAAGGACATATTCTTAATACATCAAATTTTTGTCATTTTTGTTTCATCCTTTTTGAGTTACGATTTTTTTTAATCATCTTTTCTGTGATGTTTCAATGATTTTTTTTTTATAAAGTTAAATTAGTTTTCACTTTTAACGAAAGGATAATGTTTTCCATCTCCTAATTCATTCATCTTCAATAATTAAAAAATCATATTTCTTTAATTATTATTTTTTAAGCAAGATTGTGATATCATCCCTATCTTACGTTTGTAAGAAATATATTCTATTACGTTGCAATCTAACAAAATAAGGATACTCTGAGACTCTGAGAGATTGCGCGACATTATTATCACAATAGCGTCATTAAATGATTTTACCACCAATGAACAAATTCTCATCTAGTGGTATGTGCTCAGACGAAACAATTGCGGGTCGTGACGGGTTTAACGGTGCTATATATTAATACAGTTCTCGCCGCATCTTCAAACGTGGCTGCACATTGTAACTTTTACGCCCGTATTATAAATAAGCGGCACTTGCCGCGCAATTACGACAGATCGTAAAAATTACGCCAGTTCCTACACTCGCCGAATAAAAGTTATATGCCGCTGCGCTTACTTCGCATAAATATGTCTCGAAGTTAGAGTTATAGTGCAATTTTAAACTATTATAAAACAACGCAATGTTAAATCCAAATAAAATTTGTATGGCAAGCGTTTAATATGTTACAGCTACAATTGTGTTTTGCAGGCTTTTAGAGAACACTTTCTCTTAGAACTGTCTTCACAATCTCTTTATCTATTTAAAAATTATTAATAAATTAACTAAGTCCGTTTTCACTAATATAGATTAACTTTATTTCAGTTCAACTTACTCTTCATTTATTTCTCTCTAGTTCTCTAAGAATTTAATTAGAAAAAGATAAAGACTAAATCGAATTGAGATTAAAGTTAATTTATATTGATAGAAACAGAAAATTAATTTTTTAAAGATAAATTTTATTTAATTTCTCCTTAGTTTTTATTTTAATAATTATTTCCTTAAGGAAATTGTTGTACGTATCAAGCTTCAAACATTGTACTCGCGAAATTACATCAAAATCAATCCGACGTGGCAGAAGGAAGAAAAGGGTGAACACATCGTCGGCATCCGGCGTCGCGGGAGGGCCTTAAATTCGGTATCACGGTGGTCCCTCGAGGAGAGTTTTCGTCATCGGGCCCCGAACCGGAGCGATATACGCGCAACGGACATAAAAAGAAATGACCGTGAAATATGATGCACGATACGCGCTACGGCAATGTCTTCGACACGAGAATCTTTTTCCGACGAGAAGTCCATTGGATAAGGAGACGAAGACAAGGGGAACGTATGTGCGAGTCTCGAATAGCTCCTCTAATGATATCGGAACACCTCGATCGGCTTAAGGAGGATTTCCACTACTGGGCCACGACAGTTCTCTCGAATTCCATTCTGAGCGCGCTGGTTAATCCTCCTGATTTCGCCGAAGCTCCTGTTCAAGCGCGGCCGCCCATCGTTATAAACGTCACTAGTATTTTACTGTAGTTTAAAGGAGAGAAAATAAACAGCCGCGCTAGTAGAGGCAATTAGCAGCGCTCTCGAGAAATCCTTCGTAGAAATACTCCAATTCGCATGAAATACTATAAGAGTTACAATGTTTATAATGCTTTTATTTCAATGATGTTTTCATTTCACGGAAAATCTTTTATGAAAGAGCGAGTTAAATTAATTTTGAAAAACAGTTTTCCAATAAAGAGATTTAAATGATGCAAAAACACAAGATACGACTGTAACATACAGAAACGTGAAGAATTTCAAAATATATCAATTTATTTGTACTCTTTGTGCATCCATTTAAGATGAATTACAAAACATTATGTGGATACACATGGAAAAAAATTTTATGCTAAAGTATCTAAAAATTTAGTTAAATACAAATCTGAAAATAATTTTATTGAACTATCAAAATTTTATAGGACTCAAAATAATTATGTGAGCTCAAGCATAATGAGTACCATAAAAAGTTTTAAGCAACCAACTTGTTCTATATATAACTACTTTATTGATCTAACAAAATTAAATGAATTTTTAGATGCATTAGCAAAACTGATTTTTCCGTGTCCATATATTTTTTTATACCTATTAAAAATTTCAAGAAATTTAATATACTTTTAAGTTATACAATTTAGACTTTAATTTCATGACATTACATTAAATTTAATATTTGTATACATGTGCACAAAATTTAATGTATATATATATATATATATATATATATATATATATTGTTGTATATATTGTTGTATATAATGTTTGTATATAATGTTTAATGTAATTACACGTTCATTA
>Ga0157364_1001870_pt1 | contig 18725 bp, 4 predicted proteins | sample AttsexASBM2_FD_111476 | JGI IMG/M metagenome (GOLD analysis project Ga0157364, IMG submission 111476) | Fungus gardens microbial communities from leaf cutter ant in Ribeirão Preto, State of São Paulo, Brazil - Atta sexdens ASBM2 | ecosystem: Host-associated > Fungi > Mycelium > Unclassified ...
AACTATCAGATAATGAAATTATTTTATCAGTTTGATGCATGCTTGGGCAAATAGGGACTTGGATATATTTTTGAAAACAAAGCATAATGAAAAGTAATTTTGTTACATTTTTTTACAAGAGCTTGAATGGCAAGTATCTTACAGTATATCTCATATTCGTTTTTTACGCTGCAATGCTGTTCCATCGATTATTATGAACATATTTTATTTGTTTGTTTCCTCGCCGTACAGAGATGCGGCGACGTTGCGTACATTTCACGGCTGAGAAGTTTTGCGAGTTACGTTATTCTTCGTTCTCGAAGAGAAATTAACGATGCACGCCAAGATTAACATTCGTTTGTTATCAGTTGCTAAAAGCAAACTCATAAATATTGCTCGATGTCAGAATAGAATAAGGTATGATGAACATGCAATGCAATAAATGTTAAGGAAGAAAAGAAAAAAATGTAGATGAAAAATAAATGAAAGGATGTAATGAATCATTAAAAAAGATGGAAGAAACCATTTCTAATTTTATATTTAACTTTAATCATTAATGCATGTAATTTACGAGTAGTTAATAATTTTTTATCTCATTGAATGTAATAATGATATTAATAATGTTTGTACGAAATTACACGCAAAGTGAGTTAAAAGTTATTTTTTAATTTGTAAACAATTTCATAAATTGTTATGCCATAATATTGAAATTTAGGTAAATTGTTAAGAAAAATCTTGAAAAGAGAGAATTTAAAAGTCGAAATTAGTTTTGAGAATTGATAATGAAATTATTTTATCAGGTTGATGCATGCTTGGGCAAACAGGGACTTGGATATTTTCATTATCCGTATAGCGCTGATTAATCTGATTTGAAAAGATGTTTTTCTACTTGTGCATTCACCTTTCAATCATATAAAACGACAACTTTAGAATTCGTAGAATTCAAAGTCGTTTGAAATAACGTAGAATCTACGTTAAATTGACTTTGTAATGCACTTTAAAGTTTAGATTAAATCGTTGAACTTTTTTCGTTATTTTCTCATTAGATAAACTCGCAATCTTATGACATTGGCTTACTTAAATCTTCATTTTGTTATCCGATCTTATCAGAGGTTTTAGTCAGGAAAAAGCTGGAAAATAAATCTTTTTATCGAGATTGATAAATGAAGGTATTTCGTATGCGCGGCATTTTAATCATTGCGCGTATTTGTTATTTTAAATAAAATATTTTTTTTGCAAACCTACATTTTGACCACCTTGTAGATAGCAAAGAGAATGCAAGGCTAACTAGGGTAGTGCTGGTCCTGAGGGATCGATACGAACCGTTGCCTACCATTGCTGCTAGCTGCTACCGCTATTACTGCTGCTGCTGCTACTGCATGAGTCTGCACACATTCGCCAATAGGTGATAACCCAGCAGTTCCGAAATGCACGTTCGCGAAAGTTTTGCGCAAGTTATATTATTATTTTAGTTAAAAAATTAGAGTATTTCTACGGAACTCACGGAGCTCTTTATCTCGATTAAAAATTTAAGTTCTTTAAAATTAAATTACCCTTTATGTGCGCAAAACATAATATAAATTTAAGGATAAATACACTTTACTAAGAACGGAATTAATAGAATTAACAGAAGCAGGAGATCTTGATAAAAACGCTAATAGATTCTTATTGTAAAATTATCTTATCTACTAAATTGTTAAATTTGAAATTGTTTATTAAAGAGACATTTGAATTTTGCAACTAACCGTAAAATTTATTGTGAAGAAACAAAATAGAATAAAGTAGAATAATCCTTTCAGGATTACAAATTGATTTAGAGTGATTTTTCATGTATATTAAATGCATTTTCATGCAGTCATTGTCCAATATCTATTTATTTTTATATATTTGAACGATTGTTAATGCAAATTGTTAACAACCCTTAAGACACTTCGTGTCTTTATATGACTTTCAATTGTAGTGATACGACATTCTTAGTCATTAGCCAATTTAAACTTCTATTTATCAAGATATTCATACGTAACTGCCAATGAAGCAAACTTATTCACATCTTTCAATTATTCACATTGCTGTTGTAATAAATTTCGTAATAGAAAATTGTAATGCTAATTCTTATAAATCTAAATTTGTCATTTGTATATTACAACCAAAAAATTACTTAAATCTTTATGATGATAAATCATGATGGTAATTTTTCTTTGTGTTACTTTACAGTGTATCCCTCTTTTTGACAAATTACGCGCGATCAATTAATTACCATAAGACACAATTATCTACATATAATGCTGTTTAATAACTTTAATCCCTCGTATCGTTTACATACGTTCAATTTAATGATGATTGGGGCTCCGTTGGTACCGGCTTAATGTACGCGTGACACGTGTTATCGCTCGCTTATGTTATGCGCGGTCGAGAAATCGTGTGCTGCGTCATAATGCCTGCTGACGACAAAAGTGTCAGCTGATGTTAATCATTGATGATTTGCATTCATCACGTCGTGTTTCCACAAGGAATTATGTCGACGCACGATGTGATTCGACGATCTTGTTTTTCCAGCGCGATATTAACGAACAATGCACCACAAAAAAAAAACAATATAAATAATGTATCACGTGAGAAAAATATTTTTTCCACATTTATTACTTCGCGGATATATCACGAACGGATATTATTCGAGCGCGATCTATTATACAAAAGAATATACTTAAAAAATTAGTTTCCAAATGCAGCCTTGAGTTTTATTCCATCGATTCCATTAATAATTTTCTAAGAAATTATAAAAAGTTATAAAAAATATTTAATCACATGATTGTGCTATCATATTTTGCATATAATAACTGACGCGTATGTTATTACCTAATATTCTCACAATAAGATATTTTTTTTGCGCTGCACTAATAAATACGTCAGACTCGATGCTATCGAGGGAGCAAGGCGAAGAGCGAAAATTTTATCACGGCGGGAAGCTCTCATGAATTTCCCTCGTTTGTAGTACATTTCAAAGTTTGCGCGTATATACGCGTGTGAACGTGCATGGCACATTCCGTGAATTACACCGTAATATCGTGTACACGATACAGCTACGCTGATGCTGGCAGGTGTAATGTTTGCGGAATTGAATTACCCATTTGCCTACTCGTTGAGTCTAATTATACCGGGCGAGAAAAATGTGCATACGGTGAATAGTAGATCGATACGGCTAATTTTTTTGTCATTTTACTAAATTATATTTGTATAATAGATCAACTTCTTTATCATCTCATACAATTAATTAACAATAATTAAGTGCATCAAACTTTATTCAAATAAAATCTAGAAAAGCTTTACGTTTTAATAAAATTTTTACACGACCGAAGTTCTTTCGAAAAGGCACAATATCGGAATCCTAAATTTATTACTTACAGATTGCTTTTAACTTCACGATTTGAAAAATAGTTTCTTCAGTCTTTATTATTTTTTTAATCTTCTATTTTTTCTACTATTTTCTCACTCTGTAATTTCATCACTTTAAATACTTAGTTCGTAAGACACGATATTTTCTTGACTGCTGTAATTGTCTCAGAAATATCTTTACGTTTCTGCTCCATGCATTACTGCAAGCGTCTGACAAAGACATTTTAACTTTGAAGTGAAATAGAAATACGTACAGAAGTCGCGAGAGAATGACTAACGCAACGTTCGAATGTAATTTCGAGATACTCGTTGTAATGTTGAAACTTGATTCCCGAGTTATCATATTTGACAATGTGTAACGACGTTTTCCGGTATTATTCCGTTAATATCTTCCTCGAGTCTACTTTAGTTTTATGTTATTCTTACTCTGAAGTTTTATATTTATTCTCTCTAAATGTTATGTCATTTGATACAAAAATTATTTAAATTTTACGGAATGTGGACTGGAAAAAAGTGTTACATTGGAATTCAGGTAGATTCAACTTAAAATGTACAAATCACAAACTTATAATTAATCTATCAAACATTTTAATCTGAGATAACCTTTAGAAATTTGATTATGATAACTAGAACTTGGATTTATATGATCAGAATTCTGTTTGTACTTCTTGTTGATACGCCCAAAACATTTTTTACAACGTATCACTATTTGGACGCATATTTTTTTAACAAATATTTTTACGGATATTTATTTTTCATCATATCATACATGAAATTTTATTTTTGTAATATTGTTCATTTCCACATTAGAATTTTGCTCGCTACACTAGGAAAATCTCTGGTTGATAATGGATCGCTTGGACGAACCAGAGAATTCTGATCGTACTAATCAGAATTCTAATCGAGATAATGAGATATTCAGTTATGCTGATCAAAATTCTGATTGATATGAGATCAGAATCTTTTGGTTCATCTATTTCCAATTAGAAATTTTTCTCAGTGCGCAGACATTTATATAATTTACGTTGTAACGTATAACACATTCGACTTTACATATGCATGTACACGTATCGTGAAGTGTACTTAATGTTTACGAGCCGTTGTGTCACGTGGTTTTTAACTTTATTTTCTTCGTGTCATGACATATTGAAGATCATAAGAGGATTATGTTGCCGCGCCAGTTGAACTTACCCTCGGGTGGTTTTCAGTAAGACCGAAAGTCTTTTTGCACATGCTGGCAAAGTCATATATAAAGCTCGAAGAGCATATTACCTTTGCCCTTTTCCGTCAGCACGCGCGTTCTTTGTATTCCTTTTACGATTTTCTCGTAATTATACATAGCTCGCTGGGTGATAAGACATCTGTCCTATCCTTACGTCGTACTTTTTGTATGTTCGTATTTCTCTTCAATGAAATTATTCGTAATATCGTTGCTTTAATAGAGAAGTCAAGGTAAGAGCCTTTTCCGTTATTCCCGTTCATACGATCAATTAAAGCTGATGGACCGTGATTGAATTTCGATGCAAGAAAAATGAAATAAAAAATTCACAATGCATATTAGTATCAGAATAACAAATGGAAAGTTCTTAATAAGTGAAAAATTGTAGCATTAATGTGAAAACAATTTAATATTAAAAATAATAATCTGTTGAGATTATTAATATTAATATCAGGATACAATGAAAAATAGAAAAATCATATCTTGTCGAAAAATACACAGTTATATATACATACATACATATATATGTATATGTGTATATTAAATTATATTTTTGTACGTAAAAATGAAATGCTAGATTAAATTGTTTAAATTGTTCACAAAAATTAAATAATACTTTCATGATTATATTAAGATATATATGAATGTATATATATGAATGTACATAAAGATACATATTATTTATATTTTATATATATATATATATATATATATATATATATGTGTACACATACATACATTGATAACATTTTCCATATTGTTCACTGGGCGAATATACTTAGTGGTTTTGAATTGGTGGGTCTTTCCTATATTTGTGAAAATATATTTTTTTAAATGAAACACTACTCTCCTATTCACTCGACAATCGTGCGTTGTCGAGCTATTATATGATTTTATCGAACGGATTAATAGAAATGCATTTGAATGATTAAATCGATTAATTAAATCCTCATCGCGCGCGATTAAACAAAAGTAAATTTTTTATTATGATAAAAAAATCTGTTATTAATATCTGTACTATTTTATTTTTATCTTTTTTCTTTTCATAGAATTAATTGTTAGCGTTAAAAAAGATATTAATTGATTTAAAATTTATATTATTCTTTATAAAAATAAGTTTACAGTGATAGAAATGGTAAAATTTCTTACACAAAACCCTGGAAAGAAATTGTGGAGTAAAAATAGCACGAATCTTTAAATTCGACAGAATTCGGCCAGATGTAAGAATGGCGCACTTGGGATCCAATTTGCCGAAATAAAACTATCTGCCACATTCATACGAATCACTTTCGCGATTTAGCACACTTCAGTTAAATTGGTCCTGAGAGAATGTAAATTATTCCTTTTATCTTTTATATTTTCTTCATATCTTATATTCATATCTTATATTCAATACCATATCAACGTTGATCTCGTTACATAATTCTACAAAATTTAATTTTATTGAGAAAATTCAATGTTTACGATTTAAATTGCCTTTTTGATTTTACAATAAATTATTATTTTTATTCGCAATTGTTGACACTTTTGCTTTCATGCAACAACTTTTAATTAATCATATCTTAAAATGCACAGCTATTAAAACACATATTTAACAATATGTTTGCTACGTTGGCCAGCTAATAACGTCAATACACATAACGCGTATTCATATACTGAAATTTTAGCTGTCAACACGGTCCTTATCTTCATCGCAACACCGATTATCGTAAATTTTGCGATCTCATATTACTACTGGCGCACAATGATTTGCGGTGAAACGCTTGTTTGTACAACGTAGTAATTAACGTCGCGCATAATTAACGCCGTCTAGTATTACACGAAGTACTGATACATCCACGAATTTTTTCATTTCGCGCTCTGTAATTTCCAGTAATTAATTCATACGAAGATGATGTATGATACGTGAAACAATGATATTCCGTGTGTAAAGAGTAACCCAGGACGTAAAATTAAATTTTAACAATAGCTTCTTTTTCCAAGAATATTCCGTGGTATTTTATGTTTAAAAATCAATTACAAGTCAAACAATTGTTTTTTTCAACGATATAGCACGCATTAAATTTTGATCAGACAGAAACAATATGAATCCAAAGAGGTTTATCTATGAATTTGCGTCTAGTTTTAAAGAAGCCAGAAGCTCTCCAGTAAAAACGGGGTGGTTCTGAGAGGGGTTTATACGGAAGCTCTGCAAACATATCGATACAAATCCATCTACTGTGACAATGTATCCAAATCCAAAGAGCTCGATAGTAACTTCTCAATCTTTTTGCTTTCGTCAAATCTCATTTTATCCATTTCGGGCTTGGTGGTGAATCAGAGAATTTTATTTCTCACCACCGAAGGGAAATTCAGTTCTTCGTTAATTCGTCCCTCTTTGTTTCTTGCGACACGTTCCGCGGCAGATTTCGAGTCTCGCGAATACATAATTTTCATTTTGCGCTTCATCCATTTTTTCCGTGTTCAGTCCGACCAATTCAATATCGTCATTGCAATTAAGGACGTGACTAAGCATTAGGTAGGAAAACGATGGATGGCGAGTTCTATCACGAGACAGCTGGGTGTGAATTAGGTCTAGGCCTAGGGCAGATCGTGCACATGGCCGTTTTGCTGGTAAAACGCGCTTACATGCACGATCCGACGGTGGGCATGTACTTTCTCACGAGACGAAACGAGAACTTGACCTATAAAAGCTCGCCGGTTGAGCTTTCACGGCGGTCATAATGTACCGGTCGCACGCGATCTTGCGCTTCGAAGCGAGGCCGAATATATCCACGGGCTATTCGACGCGTACCGCTCGGAAATTGTTCCCCGAGCTATAAATACGAGAGGGAAGGAATTAAATTAATCAAGGTTAATATCTCGCACTTAGGGTCTCTTCGATGACAGGTGGCTCGCTTCATTCGTTAAAGGCTAGGCCACGTTATTAATCTTCGTGAAGGAAAATTAAAAAAAAAAAACAAGTAGGTAATAGATCGTTTACACATGTCGAGAGTGAAGAATTTCGCGGGTGCATAGCCTTATCTAAAATAAGATATACAGTCACGCGCTTTTAGTTTAGAGAAACTGCGTCTTTCCTGCGTAGACAGGATTTAATAATAATTTTGGCAAGCGATTCGAGAATTTGGAAATATCGTCTTCAAATTTTGTCATAATCCAGTCCATTTGCATGAGAAAATTAAATTGCGGCACAGAATATTATAATATATCAAATTTAATTTATATTTTTAGTAATGACGCAAAGTTTACATTAAGGATATTATATTATAAAATTATAATAAATATTGTATTATAAAATAAAAATGCAAAGATATATATTTAATTGAATAATAAAATTCTTTGAAAATTTTGAAAAATAAATATTCGCATGTTGTTCGGGTCATTCAGGAATGCGTTGCGCATTTTGAAAATGTGCATGGTTATACAGAGGCGAATTCATCAAATTTATATAGAACTTAATGTGTGTGAGATATACGGTGTATCCTCGTACCTTTTTACTGTATCAAAGAACTGTCAAATGTCAAGAATCGCAAGGATGTTCGCGTCACGCCCATATCTGTCGATATTGGTCGCTTTTATGAATAGCTTGTAGTTGTATTCTGCGGCAATCCGAGACTTGCATTTAGAGACTTCAAGGGCGACATTGATCGTTCGATATTCTACATATATAATTTTTGTATTTCAGTTTAATCGTCATTTCGTGAATAAACTATTTAATAGTCAGCTAAAACAGTATTTAAAAAAAAATATTTTTAAAAAATTTATAACGTGATTATTGCTAGATTATCATCGATTTATGCTTTCACATATATTTCTAGCATATTATCTTTTATTCGTTTGTCTTTGATTCTGATTTCTTCGAAATTGCGATAATAATTCTCAGGAAACTAAAATCGCAAATTCATTTTGCAGGTTTAATAAAATATTATACGAGAATATAGAATCAAAACTTGATTATGCGAACAAACTAATCTAAATGCGAGTAAAACGTTGGGAACACTTGCGACTCGGGAGGAAAAGCAATTTTCAAGTCGGATGCGTTTCTGCAAGATTGATCGCGAAAACACAGAGCATGGTGTGAAGCACGTGGCGATGGCGCTTCGACGGACAGTGGTATCGACCGACCTCGAAATGTACCTTCGCCCCCACTTCTCCGCGAACCCTATCGCATAACTAGCCCTAACCCTCTCTCCAACTGACTATCCGCGACGCGGCTTCCCTGCATCCCTGGCCTGCTGGCTGCTACACTTCCCCAAAATTCACGGTGTATCCTTGGAAGCATGACGCAGATTGGCGACATGCCTAACGACATAGTTTGACATAGTAGGACATTTGTTATTTTCTGGCATTTTGTTACAAGATCAATTTACCTATATTTTTGTCCAGCAAGGGTTATTTTCACACAGATATAAATTATTCGGTAACTCAAAACTATTTTATCAACTACGATTACTAGGAAACACTGGCATGAGCTTACTAGTGCGAACGCGTCACATCACATTATATTCGTTCCTTTGACGCCATTCGACAACAGGAGCACTAAAAGGGTTAACATCGTGATGTATACATGTCGATGTATACAAGCCTACCTTTGATAGTTATACATGGGGTGTACAATTAATATGCATGTGCTATTATGATATTAACGGTATTTGCGGAGAGCGGATCGGCTGTCTGGTGGAAAAGCCTTTGATGCATGTTAGTAGCAGAGTGATATTACTTAATCTTATATAATGGTTTAATTATAATTTAACAACAAAAATATTTGTTTACTACTAAATTTATTTTTATTAAATATGAAACTTCAAAATATCTAACCTGAAACAAAATTGTGAATTTTCACGGACTTATATTATTTGTATTTACGAGGAAACAAATAGAATTCGAAATTGCATGTACAGAATAAATTAACTTTATCGGTCTTAGGAAAAATATAGATGGCCTTGATATTAAACGTTGAAATACATTAAATTCTTTTCTATTGATTACGAGAAAATTGATATTGTATTATCTCAGGGATTGAATCTAGTCTGGACATTCCTGTTCGTGCCTTATTAGTTTGGCCATTGTGGTTTCGAAGATATTCCCCGCAATATTTGGTATATCATGGGAATGAATTTTCGGTCGACGTGACGAAATCTCAGGAAATTTATTGAAATTGAATTTCACTACTGAAAATTAACGTTTATTTTTTGTAAGGAAAGGCTTAACGTGCCCTCAGTGATAACATTACAGTTTTCGTGTTATCTCATTATCGATTCCACGTTTAAAACATTGTAAACGGATTATTAATTCAATTTGGTTAAGCTATCTGCTTCCGTTCAATCTTTTCGAAAAATGGTACTTTTAGGTCGCATTAAACTTTCGCGAAAGACGGACACAACTTTGATCATCATCGCGCGAAGTAAAGTGAATTACGTTAGAACGGTACAAGCAAACTTGCGAAAACGTCTCTCGGTGGACTGATGCGCTTGGGGCATACGAGTATTTAATCAAGTTATCTCAAGGGAATTCGAAGCTCCGGATATTAATCAATTATCCAGATTTTGATTGGTAAGATCCTTACTTTAAAAAAACGAGCTGCAAATGCACTCGCAATTATCGATTCGTTGTAAAAAATAGCGTTAGGTTTACAAAGCTGGCTTTACTTCACTTGAACAGAAGCATACCGTGAAAAATTCAGTATGACACTATTCTAGATTTTATCTATTGTTTTATTCATTTGGTATTTTTTGTTTGCACTGTATTAAAATTTACTGCAATTTGTGTTTATATGTGTTTATATCGTTTCCAATGTTCCGTTTTATATTCAAGTATAGCATTAAGCAGTGATTAAGCTCAATAGATAAAGCTTGTACCAGTCGCGATGGAAAGCTACACAAATTATTAATGAATATACTAATGGATTTCAAAGCACTCAAGTATTTATAGAAATTTTCCTATTAGCTTGAAAAAACTCTACTGCCTTGCAACATCCTTCGATCTTCTGCACTGTGAAAGCGATTCGCGCGCTACAGCTTTCGCGCTATTTGAGAATGGAGTTGCATTTATCTAGACTTAACGCTAAGTAAATTGTAATACTCGGAATAGTTTGCGCGACGGCGCGTTCCGCGCAATTGCGTCATGTATTCCTCTCCTCTGTTCTCCTTTCGCGTGTGACCGATCTCGTGACGATTAAGTTCCTACCATTCACATCACACGCTTGCTGTACACGAGGCACAGATACTGATGGCGAGAGTTACAGATTCTCGCGAATGAATATCGTCTTGGTTCTACAACGTCGTTCCTCATGCCGAGCTTAATCGTGATTATTCTCAAATGCAATCACAACGCCTCTGTTTGTTTAGCATCAACATTGATTTTGCCTTTATTTGATTATTGTCGTACTATAATATTTTTACGGATATCTTGATATCCGTATAATGAGCAGAACATACAAAAAGCTCTTAATATATGCATAAAGTTCATACATCAAATAAGATGGAATGAACATATTACATCATATTTCAATATACAAACTATGGCTCAAGGTTAGTGCTAGATGGAATTATTTTATAAATAACTTGTTTTTTTTCTATTTTTCAGTCTAAAGTAACTCTTTAACTTTAACTCTATATAAAGTATTTGAATTTAGATATAATAGGGCGCTGCGCGTGATACAAGAAAGAGCGAGAAACATCCTATTATTATCATTATATCGAACTGAATTTTATAAGTGGTCTTTCAAAAGCTGAATTCTGGAATAGTTTACTTACGAAATAAGATTTTATTGTACTTTTTTTAAAAATAATGAATTTTCTGCTGGGAACTAATCATAATTAGTTGTTATCTGTTTTCTTTGTAGTTCTTTTAATATTTAGTCTTAAATTGCTTTTTTATTATATATTTATACATATATCTTTTTTTTTTAATGTGTGGAAGTTTTCTTTGTCTAACTTTCCGTATTTTGTTGCGCTTAAAAAGATGTAGAACGGCTATTAAATTAAACTATCTATCTATTAATCTATTCGCAATGCGTTTGCACTATCTTGGTCGCGGCTGTGTGCCGCCACCATTGTAACCTCAAGTACACAGTACATACGTACACAAATACATATATTTTATTGCCGGTAGGCGTAATTTGCATAATGGGTTGTAGGCGCCAAGTAGCTTTTCGTGTAATACAGAACGATCCGTGTAGACTTGGCTGGCGCGCGCACAAGATTCAAGTCTAGAGAAATTCCTATTCTAATTCATTGCGGGAAAATAGCGGGCGGAGAAATAGCATTCGTCGACACCGTTGCGTAAGAAGAGATCTCTAATAGGAATGGCATGCCTCTCTCGTCTTAACGCGCTCGTCGAGATGAAATCTTGCCGGCTTCTTTTAAGAGAGAAACAACAAAGATCAAGACCCGAGATAAATCCTTCCCTTCCCGCAGATAACTGCAATATATGCAATTAAGTTAAGCACGAACTCCTCCACTAATAAGGAAATTGCAAGATGTCTTGGAAACATCGCTGTTGCTCATCAAAAGATAAATTATTTCAGAGTCGATAAAATTTGGTTCAGTTTATTACGCACAGATTTCTTATCTAAAATAAATTTAATATGTAATAGATAATAATTTCAACAAATAAATTTTTTACTGTAGACATTTCTTCATATTCTAGAAGAGAAAATTATTAAAATGCAAGTTTTTTTTATAATCCAATAATTAGAGTTTGAAAAATCATAAGATATATCTGTCTTCTCGATTGCTAATCAAATATACTTTCATTGTTGACTTATATACTTTATTTGCTATCCGATCACTATGTAGATCGGTATTTGACCTCTCTTTCCGAAACTAAAGCATCGTGTTTGCTAAATTACAGTTCACTATAAGTACCAAGTGGAAAACCAAGTCGAACAGTTTTGGACTGAATATCCGATATATTTGCGTTGTATTAGCGACTCAGCTGCTCGTATAGTAGATAATGGTCGGGTAGAATCGCGAAAGAATTCTATTGTGAATAACGACTGACTTGTATCCTTCTCTTTTCACACCACTTTCATTTGCATTTTAATACTCATGCGCTATCATTACTGTGTCCGACGTTTTACTTTTCTTTTCCACGCGAGCTGCTTATAACCGTTAAATCCGTATCTTCGCGCAGTATCTCATTGTCTACTTACATAAAAAATGTTCTTATTTTTTATGAGAATTTAAGTAGCTTTTTTCCACTAATATAAATTATAATAAAATTTACGTTTTAATATTATAATTTATAATAAAATATATTTTAATTAAGGATTTTGTAAGTTCTACGTTTTATAATGTAGTTTACTAGAGTTTTTAAAGAAACATTTGTTTTTATTCTGTAGCATTATGTCATAAGAATTGTCTTAGAACAATTGCAATTTAATATCTATTTTTTAATAAAAAAACTATTTTTTAATAAAATTTGGAACTGTAAAGTTTTTCTGCAGACGATAATATTTGTTGCCTGTGTAAACTCGTTGAACATTCATGGATGGCAGCATCGCGTTGCCGCATCTTTATCGGTAGCCGATCCCGTAGGGATGACTGGTCCGCATGATTATTTGGACTTAGCAGACTCATGAACCTTATAGCTTTCGCTATACTCACAAACATTTACATATTTTGCGAATAATATAATAGTATGATAAATATTTGAAAAATAGAAAATACAATTTAATTTATTAAAGAATAATTAGGATAAGAATGAAAATAAAACTTCATATATATTTGAAGCAGAAATTTAATTTATTTTTTATTTAATAAAAAATATCCGGTAGAGAGAGTCGAAGATATGATAATTTTGTTTTAACGGCTTGAATTAAAAATATCTAAAGTATTGGGTTGTCCGGAAAGTTCGTGCCGACTAACCTGTATAATTTAATAAATGTATACTAAAATTTAAATCTTCTGCGTTTCAATTTTCCTTCAAAATCGGCACGAACTTTCCGGACAATCCAATATGTATAATTACTCTGTTTTACAAATTCTTTTTCCGAAGTGCTATATATATAATACATACCTTAAAAATGTTTTTGCGCTGAACACGATGCTGTTAGCAAAATTTGCATAACATATCAGAATTTTGAATAAATTAAGATGAAATGAGCAAAAAATGATATTTTTGATTATTTCCAACATTTTTTACGCTAAAACAAAAACTTGATTATAAGTAAAGCATCTAAAGATAATTTAAGATGTTTTAAATAAATTTTAGTTCATAATCAACTTTCATCAAGTTATCACTGTTTGAATCATAGACTTTCTATAATTATGCAGTTCAATAAAAAATTACTTGGTTTTTCTCTTTGAAAATTTTTTTGAGTTACACATTATGCTAATATTAGAATTTGCATGGCATATCAAAATTTTTTAATAGGGGTGAAATAGATAAAAAAATCATTCTAATTTGCACTGTAATTTTTTTAAATCTATGTGTTACGCAATTTTTAACGACGCATCATACTCAGCGCGAACAATTCTTCGAGATCGTATATACTATATACTCTAGAGAATAAACAAAATGAATTTTTGTCAAAAAGTATTATTATTAATAATAACAATAAAAACAAATGTTCCAAAACAATAAATGTTCCATACTCGTTTTAAATATGTTAATTAATATTGTTACCAACAAAGCATTATTATATCCATCTAATTAATTTAGATTAACATATGTTCTTAATCATATTAACAGTACACATATGTTCTTAATGTTCTTTTAAAAATAAATCTCTTGTTTTTCTTGCCCCTGTTATGCAAATCAATTTAAAAAGCAGAAAGAGAGAAAACCTCTCGGTCGCTGCTTAATGAAACGGAAAAAGATTGATCAACCCCTGCTATTCTTTTTACACACTTGCTTCCACCATGACTGCATCTCTTTGCACGAGCGCGTTAGGGTAAAGATGTCACGGCAAAGGGTTAATAATATCGATTAATTATTTTTGCTTTTATTTTTATAAACTTCATTGCTTCTTGCATCGCATGCATCTTCTGCGTAATATGTTTTTAAACAATTAAGTAGAAATCTTGTAAATAGTGCAGAAGATTTGCATTGTCATATTTACTGAAAATTCTAAAAAGGATAAAGAAAATCTATAAATTGTGCAGAACAATTTTTATTTTGTAAATGAATTTTATTAGCAAACTCTGTATAAAGTATTTGTGTTTTCAAAAAAAATAATAAAGTATTCATGTTTTAAGGTGACTGTATATAGTTCAGTATTATTATTTTAAAACTAAGTTAACATATCACCTGGGAATGAAATTATTCTTTTGCAAATATATTGTAGCTGTTTTATAATCTCAAAATTAGCAATTTCTTACAAAATAATGTATTTTTGTAGCAAAGTTATGCAGTCTAAATCAAAATTTATTTGAAAAAATTTCAACGCTATCGAAATTTTAAATCTTACTTATTCGATTGATAAAAAATATCACTAATTAAGTTGAACGAAAAGTGCCAGTTGATAATTAGTTTCTAAAATTAATTCCTAATGAATGAACGATCTCATTTTAGTAAATTGTTTTTGAATTTGCATGATAAAATCTCATTTATGATAAGAAAACAAATATTCCTTATTATAAGATTATGATATCTGATATGGAAATAATATCGCGTTATTATTTTATAATATAAAATCTTAAATAGATTTGTAACAAATTCTTTTTGAATAAAAAAAATTACTTTATCTTTTTCATTTGCTCATTTATTTATTTCATCATACATCGATACATCAATATTACTTGATAATCTTTCATTAATAATAATTAAATACAAATTTCTTATACTCTCTGATGCTTCGTAACCTATTTGCGCTGATGTCAGATTTATTCTCATTAGTAACTTGATGCATAATAAACAATGATATCGTGAATATATTTTTATCAGTGTCCAAAAGCGATTTTTTGTAGGAAAAATTTTGAGATTATCCTAACCATCATTGTTTCGTCGTAGTTTCGTTTATAATAATTATGATTCACGTTCTCTAGCATCATGTTTCGACCGCTATTGCCAAATTTGTGTAGAACTGCGAGAAAAAATATGATGCAGCAACGAAGCGTTTCGTGATTCGTCTAAGTTGGCCACCACGATATTTGGTTTCTCAAAATACGAGTATTATAATTGGCCGACACCCACAATTTATATGGAGGCAGCGTCGCACGCCACCGGGATTCCACGATTACAATAAATAACCGACGACCTTGCGTCTCATTCGACTTTCCTCCCTCCTTGGCGATCTAAAAAAAAGGCGTAATTATCTGGCATTTATTTCCCTTGCGTTCTGCAACTTGCAAGATTTATTTAATTCAAAGACAGGCTACTTGTGAAGGATCATTTATTGAGACGTAACTCATTTTCTAATCAGATCTTGACATAAACTAATAATCCCCATTAGTTAACATTTGTCACAACTTTGGCAGATATTTGCACAACATGTCGGATGTGAGCACGTGTTCTGTAACAAACCGAAATCTCATTTCATATAGTGCACTTCAAAATATATCTATAATTTAGAGACTCACTAATACAGGGATGTTTTAATATTTATGGATACTTGCCAGCTCCGACATAGAATGGAAAATATATGCATAAATTAATATAATTTTGCCCGCAAAAAAATGTTAAAGATAAAGATTTTAGACATTTTTTTATTACATATACATATATTGCACTGAAAAAAATTTTATTAAGTATTTGTTTGAATAATACTAACGAAACATGTATTAATAGTGTGAATAAAGATTTAAATATTTAAAATAAAAAATTATACTTAAATATAGATTTAGTAAATATTTCGTTAGTATTATTCAAACAAATATTTAATAAAATTCAGTAAATTTTTTTCTATATATTTACGGTATCATATTTACGGTTTTTTTAAGAGAAATTTGTAGATTTCATTCATACATAAGTATATTTGTATATATTTTACTTATAATTGACGTGCGATCTTGCGTGCATTTCGAAGTATATGATTGGAGCTGTTGTGATTTAACAATAATGCCTTTTGTACACTTGCCAAGGGAAATCTAATGTCTTCATTAACAGGTTTGTAGTAATAATATCGTACAGGATAAAATCATAGATTAATGTTCATCATACATTTTTATTTTTATTGTTTAAAGAATATTATACTGCTATTTAAAAAATATTTTATTTTAAGTACATGTCTTAGCATAATAATAATACGATAAGCATAAAAAATGGAGGCTATTAATGGTTAAAGGAAATATGTGGGAAGACAAGGAGCAGCGGCGAAATTAGATTATTGCGGAAGGCGACATTTACACCATGCGCACGACGACATAAAAGAAACGGGCATAAAAAAGATATCACGATGTATTTACGTGTGTCGTGACTCCGAAAATCGTACAAACTACTACGTATACGTGAGAAAAGCGACGGCGTTCAAAATAATCCGAGTCGCTCTATAAATACAATACGACATTCAGTCGTATGCGGCGCGTCGCGATGTCCAGATGCGTCCTTCGTTTATTCATTCAGTTTTAATTACGGTTCCATATTAGATTGGTGATCAGTGATTCGTGCTTGAGATAGTTAAGCTAAGAAAATTTTGTTCATCTTTGAAATACGATTATTTAAGTGTCAACGACATGAACAACGAGGAATTGTCTTATCTATTCGAAGACAGTGTAATAAAGCAGGATGACGTGTCTTGAAAAAAATTGTATTTACGAAACACTTTTTTGTTAGTATACTTTATATACGCCTATAATGTTTCATGATCGGTGTTCACGCAGTGCGTATCGCGAGTAATAATCGGAGATTGTGATCTATTCTTGCGCAACAAGACGTTTATTGGCATCTTCGCCAATTAATCATATTACGGCATACCAATCGAGATCAGTGCAATGCAATTGCACAACGTGTAACTAAATAAATTAATCGATTTTATTCTTCAATATACAGATTTGATTATAGTAAAAAATATATCGATTCCGATGAAAATCATCCAATTAATTCATGTGTAAATTTTAATTTGTTTAATAAACAAATTTATATCTTGTATGATATTGCGTTGATTGTAAAATACAATACATAGCGATTTAATCATAAATTCCTATGAAGGTACAATGAATATCTTTCCGCGTATTAAAACGCGTTATAGTAGTTCAAAAAATCTCCTCGCTCGCGCGAAATCTGTTCGGTGATTCTGGAATTAATGTGCTACAATTTTAGATGAGTCGGGACATGTCGCGTGTAGCTTTTAATACAACTGTGTGTGTCATGCCGTGAATTTACAGTCACGCCGTCATCGGTTAAGTGCGTACGTTTTAAGAGCGAAAAATTCATCACGTCACTCCACGAGGATGGAGAGACTTAGCGTGGCGGAAATGTTGCGCCGGAAAGACAGGAGGCGTCGTAGGGGATGGACGGTGGTCGGGCATGAATTGCGGTGAGTATTCTAAATCATGTGAGAATTTGGCCGCTCCCGCTTATAGATAAGATATCTGTCAACGATTGAAATCAACGACCAGGTGCAACTGTTACGGTAAGCTGAGCTTGCGGTAGGCAAAGAATGTTTTTGATCGAAACTCCATTTTAGAGACTGAAAGTAAAGCTGCACCGTGTATCCGCGCACAAAACGAACTGGATTTTTTCAGGATACTGATGAATCGCCTATCATTATACATACGACACAAATCCGTGTGCGATTGATCAAAAGTTGATCAGTCTAATGTTGATTTTTGACAAACAAAAAATAGGAAAGAATAACTTTCAATCATAGAATAACTTTTCGTGAAACAATCATTATCACAAATATGATAAAGATATCTTTATACATGCATAATTGTATTATTTTAATTATTATTTTAATTACTGTAGTCTCTTTCAGAATCTTCTTCTTACTTCTAATTTTATGAAACAAAATTTGAAAGATTATTTATTTTACTTTATTATTTTTTTTTAATATTTAATAATTGTATTTCAAAGTTCAAATTTTTGTCTGTCACGATAATCAAGTCGCTTTATCGAGCGATAAGATAATCCATTGAGAAAATGTGGTGTAGTCTAACCTTAAACCGATAACTGGTAACAGTAACTGCATCTGCTGGTAAAAAGACCATGGTACCGCCATCTTTCGCGATATTGTCTGGATTTCTGCACG
>Ga0157364_1001871_pt1 | contig 18721 bp, 7 predicted proteins | sample AttsexASBM2_FD_111476 | JGI IMG/M metagenome (GOLD analysis project Ga0157364, IMG submission 111476) | Fungus gardens microbial communities from leaf cutter ant in Ribeirão Preto, State of São Paulo, Brazil - Atta sexdens ASBM2 | ecosystem: Host-associated > Fungi > Mycelium > Unclassified ...
AGATTTCAGTCTTAAAGATGAGTCGCGTGCTGGACGCCCTGAAAAGATTGAAACGGACGAATTGCAAGCACTGCTGGATATAAACTCTACGCAAACTGAAAAGGAGCTTGTAGAACAGCTTGGGGTTACGCAGTAAGCCATTATTTTTGTTTTTGAATAAAGATTGAATTTTACAAAAAAAAGCTCAGAACTTTTTTGTACACCTAATACATGATTGCGGCCGTTGCTGTTGATGCATCCCCGAGATTTGTGTAATTCTGGGGAACCTCAATAAATGGTGATACAGAGTGCTTCCTATCATGGATTTTATGGACGGGAGCTTTTTGTTTGTTTGCAGTCCCGTTGGTCTTAAATCTCATTTTTGCATCCATCAGTTGTCCTTGCCTCATATCTTGTAGAAGATGAAAATATGCGAAGAAATCGGATTCTATTATAGGTGTGGTCACGTCTGCTACCACAAAACGCCAAGGAAAGGCACGGCGTAGGTTAGCCTCAGGTTAGGTCACAAGATGAGATCCCCGTACGTTTGTATAATAGAGCCGTTTGCGACGAAAAGCGTATTTGAACTAAGCGATCATCGCCCTTACTAATGTCCGTTGGTAGACACTGACGTCAGATCTGTATCAATGAAGTACCGCATTTTCATCATACGGTCCAATGAATAAGCGGCAGAACCTCAGGCTGGAGCTGTTCGCTGCTATCAACGGGTGCCCAGTTATTTTTCCGCTTCCTTTTTAAATGGCTACGTATATTTCTTGGCTTTTTCTTTAAAGCGTCGATGGTAAAAAGAAATACCTTCTTCTTTTTTGCTTTTTCCGACTCTGAGAGCAGTCGCGCTTTCTGTTCGGTGCTGATGCTCGCGAGAGACGATCTTTCAGGCTGGCTACTTAGTCAGCTCTTTAATTTGCTGCTCTATAGCCGTGGTTGTCGCTACTATATATTGGCTATATATTGGCGACGGCTGGTGCCCTGCAGGAGATTTCGAAAATTTTATCTGCCTGTTCTGCCACTTCCTCTAGATTGTCCGCGGATCTGGTAGCCAAGATGGCTTGCAACTGCGATGGAACCCATCTACAACGTTCTTAAAAATTGTTCCGGGATGGCCGATCTGATTAGGGCTTGTAAATGTCGTAGGAATTGCGAGAGTCTTCTATCGCCCATCTCTTCGTGTTCTAGCAATTGACGTATTGTTGGCCTTGAGATATAGATAGCCGTTGTATAAACGCCCTTTTGATATGCTCGTATTTACCGTAATCAGGGAGCTTGATAATCAAATCCTTGATTTCCTTTGCATGCTTCGTCTGAATGTGTGATAAGAATATGTAAGCATATTTAATAGCATCTACTGTGATGCTGCTCAGGATAAATTGGCCTTCTAATTGTGCGAACCATATGCTCGGGTTTGTCTGCCCAGAAAGGGAGTATTTTTATAGCCACGCGATAAATATATATAATTTGTGCTTGGCCTTCGGCTTGCGAAGAGTCTTGTGAGTCTGTCATAATGTATAAAGAGACCACATCGGGATCACCACTTTTATGAAAGGGTGCCGCTTAATAAGAAAGTTCTACAAAAAAAATAATATTCTCTTTATTACACTATGTACAGAAGTACATCCGTCGATATTTATGAGAGATTTTGTGGCGTCTTGCGCGCGCGCGCGTGTGTGTGTGTGATGTGTGTGTGTGTGTGTATGTGTGTATGTGTGTATGTGTGTATGTGTGTATGTGTGTATGTGTGTATGTGTGTATGTGTGTATGTGTGTGTGTGTGTGTGTGTAAGTGTTTAGTTCTCTTCGGAGTCCTCGGTATCAGAGTCCCGAAGAATTGGCGTGACAGCCGCGGATTGAGCCTCTTCCTCTTCCTTTGTCCTGGCGACCTTGGGTGTATCAGTGTCGCTGGCAGAGGGCGACAGCCCAATTTCCAATTCCTCCGGCAGCGGTAGTGAATATCGGCGACCACAAGGATCTCATACTCATCTACTTATGAAACTGGGGGGGGGAGGGCTGTCCCCCTTGATGGGGAATCCTCTCGCGGGAGAAGAGTTATCCCCCCCCCCAAATCGAGCGTTGATAATTCCTCTGGCGTGCGAGGGAGACCGGAATGGTTCTGGCGATGTTTCCGTGACAGCCTGTGGATCTTTAGCTTGCCAAGAAAAGAATTCCGCAGAGGTCCAAGTGGGGCTCGCTCTGCTCCACAAAGGCCTGGTAACGAGCTCACTTCGCGAGTATATGCAAAAGTCCGTGAACGAGTTCGCTTTGCTACAAAGGTCCTTTAGAGAGAAGCTCGCTTTGCGAGTTTACACACCAAAAAAATGTTCTCTTACCAGAATACAGACCCTTGATGGAGCTCACTCTATCCTGAGTGAAAGATGCTGAAAACTTCACGCAAAGCCCTATTTCTATGCATGGTGAACTATTCTTGCGCACGAGTTGCTGTCTGGCCCTCTCGCGACGGGGGTCGAGACTCGCGGCTGGACGGATGCCGGTCAACGTCAAGCGCGGCACCAGCCGTATGACTCAAGAATCGGATTGCGCGCGTGCGACTCGATTAGTGGTGCTTGAAGCCGCCATTCTCCAAAAAAATGGATATTAATTGGAATTTTTATTCTCAACTATTAATAAGGATCAAGATGTTGTCTTTCAAAAATAATTTCGAAAATATTAATGAACACAAAGGCAATGTCAACTCGAATTCCACTAAAATTTCTCAAAAAATGTTTCACCATTCCTTATTTTAATAAAATTCCTGAAAAATTTAAATCTATCACAAAAAGATTTGACTTCAATATTATTCACAAACCAATAAATTATATGAATACCTTCTTTAAAACAGACAAAGATAAAATTAAAAAAGAAAATCACTCAAACGTGGTATTGGGAGTACAAATTAATTCGGTCCGTTTTTTTGTACATTTATTTCAAAACAAAATGAATGAACAGATCAATTAAAGTCCATCGTTGCCTACTACTTTTTCCCATCTCTCAGATGGGAAATTTTCACAATTTTCGAATTCCATCTCAAAAAAACGTCTTTGAAGGCGATCCAATTTTCGATTTCTGCGAAAGAAGTGAACCGGTGACTTGCTGCATCCTTCGGAACAATCAGTAATCAGAAGGAGCAATGTCCGAAGAATAGGCGGGTGCGGTAAAATATCCCATTTGAGCGTTTTCAAATATTTTTTTACGACTTTAGCGACATGAGGCCGAGCGTTGTCAAGAAGAATAACTTTATCATGTCTTTGCTCTGGCCGTTTTTCTCGCAATGCACGGCTTAAACGAATTGTAACTGATCGCCGGTAATGGAATCACCAGGTTTCAGCAACTCATAGTAAATAAGACCCTTTTGGTCCCATCAGATCTTCGAACCATGAATGTTTGGCCGTGGTGTTGATATTGAGATCGATGGCAACGATTGAGCAGGCTTAGCGTAGTATTTTTTCTTCTTGGAGTTGTCGTAGAATATCCACTTCCAGTCACAATCCGATGCAAAAAAACCTTTTCTCTGTTATCTTTGAATCAACTGTTCACGCAAGTGAAAAATCGCTTTTCGTCTCTCGGTTTCAGTTCATAAGGCACCCAATTTCTTTGTTTTTGAATCATTCCCATGGCTCTCGTACAGAAACGGCTTGTTGAGTTACCCCCAATGATTCTACAAGCTCCTCTTGCGTTTGACTCTGATCTTCTTCGAGTAATGCTTTTAATTCTTTGTCTTCGAATTTTTTTGGTTGTCCAGAGCGAGGCTTGTCTTCAACGCTGAAATCTCCATTTTTGAAACATCGAAACCATTCTCTACACGATTTATCAGTTGGAGCAGTTTAAACTTCGACAAGCATTCGATAGGCTTCAGCCGCACTTTTCTTCCAATTAAAGCAGAAAATCAAAACCTCCCGCAAATGCTGCTTGATTAACACAAAATTCGACATTTCAAAGTAAAATTAAGGTTTTTGTATGAAACTCAAAGCGATATAAACTGAATATTATTAACTGAATATTATTAACAGATGTTTAACCTCTCTGAAATCGCCAAAATCAGCTGTCACTATGAACCATTCACAACAACTGGAGCAATCTTTAGGGAAGCGGATCGAATTAATTTGTATTCCCAATATATAAAATAATTGTCTTAATTGCAATTATTCATATATAGGACAGACAAAAAGGAAACTGAAGTCGCGTTTAAAAGAACGTATAAACAATTTTAAAAAAACAATGAATACTTTATTATCTCTCGTCACAAACTAGATCATGATCATATGATTGATTGGAATAATACTATTATTCTTGATTCCGAACAATCTTATAATAAATGAATGGTCTCTGAGATAATACATATATATAAAAGATAAGAAATGGGTTTAAACAAACAGTGATGACACAGAATGCTTTCCTGAAATCTATCTACCAATCATTGAAAAAAGCCCCTTTTCTCACCAATAGAATAATCCTCTCCATTCTCATTTCTTCTCCTTTTCTTTCACAATATATAAAGACTGTCGCTATGGGTCATCATATTTTTGTCAGCAGTAGTTCTTATCAGTTTCAATGTCTGTCTTTTAATTTACATTATTTACTCCGAATTACTTGCGAGGATTTGTGTCTCAAAATATGTGATAAGCGATTGTTACTATAAAATTAACCTGATTCTCACGAATAATAATATATCGTAAAGTAATATTATTGAAAATACGTATTTTCTTTCTTAATTTTAAATAGAATCTGGAAATTCCATATTTTTCACATAAAGTCGCACTTTGCTTCTTATAATAAGGCATCCTAAACATAATAGAAAATATTTCATAAGCGATTGAATATTATTTAACTTCATTTTCAGGACTTCAACTTACTCTATTTAACTCGTATCATAAGCGATTGGAAAATTGTTTTATAATCTTTTTTGACTAGCGTTCATTGTTTAATTCTATGTATTTCTTTATTTAACATCTTGATATTTCTATGTTCTGGATGATGATCAAATTTTAACCGAAATGTCTACGTTATTATATTATAATTTTAAATATATAAATTCTGTTTAAAACATCTAGTGTTGTGGCTGTATGCTCCCTATTATTTATTATAATAGTAATCCTTAACTTACAAGACGGATCTAATAATCGGTACGGCACTAATAACCGAGTGATTCCTGTTTGTGCAAATTTCTTTGAATCTTTCGGTAATTATAAATTACTACATTTTATTATTTTTCAAAATGAAGTTCCAATATTTATTCTAAAAAGTTGAAAGTATGTTGATGAATTTTTAGAGATCTTTTAAATTATTCTGAATAGGCGAAAAAATGGGTCTAGTGACCTCCGTTTATATGGATGGGCACCAAATTATATCTTGTACTATTATTTGAATATGTTTTCAATACTTTTGTTTATAAAAGAAAAATTTGAAAAATTGTTTATACTAGCACAACTAATTAGTTCGAGTCATCAGCCTCTTTTTTATTTTTCTTTGAATTAAAAAAGGACATTTTCTTATATTTTCAAATATATACTAACTAATAAAACAATCTTTACAACAAGACGATGCACATAAGATAAGGAACTTTTAAAACGCTACGGATATCTCCTGCAACAAATTATTTTTAAAAGCGCATAGTTAAGAAAGAATACAATTAAAATGTCACAAATATGTATTGTCACATGAAATGAATAAATTTATTACGATTTCCTTTTCTTATCTTTCTGGAAGTTTTGTTGTTCTACTATAACTTAAAATTATCAATTTTGTGACTATGAAATAATTATCTGCCTTGAGTGCTTGATGGTGCTGTGTTTTGAGTAGGAGATATATTATCCTTACAAACTTTAGCAGTCATCTCAGCTAATGGCTCTAATTCTTTAGAATTAATTAAATCAAATTCTGTTACAAAATAGTAGAAATGCTTGTAACATGTATTCACGTGTGCTTCCTAAAATATTATAATATTAAAAATTAGATAAAATAATAGGCTTAACAAATTAAAATTTAAGTTAAATAATGAAAGAGCAATGAGTCACGCTAGTTATTATTCTAGTCTATAATAGTCTATAATAGTATATTGAATGTCTATAATAGTATATTGAACGATAAAATGAATTTGACACACCATAAACATCATGAGATTATATAATTAATTTTGATTTTTATTTCTTAACAAATTCGAACCATTTTCTCCAAACATTTCGGTAAATTAATCATCTTCAGTGATAAAGCGGAATAAAGTTATCCATAGCGCGTTTGATGCTGAGATGATAAGTTTTAAGGATGTTTAGTATTTATTTCTAAAATATTAGAAACTTAACAAAAATTATACAGATTGTTCTTATTATAAATATGTTCTGAGACTTATTATAAAAATTCGGAGTTAATTTACTGAAACGATTTAAAGTTATAAGAATATTAATTTGTAACAAAGTTATTTAATATTTATTTTCAAAATATTAGGAATTTAACAATAATTTTACATATTATTCTATTTTTACATCTGAATCTTTATGTAAAATTTAAGCACAATTTTCTTATTAGTTTCAAAGTTATTTAATTTTTGGTAATTACATAGAATAAGAGACCCTTCTCCGCGCAATAACTTTGATCTTGACATTTGTTGTCAAGATCATAATTTTGAGTGATATGTTTTAATCTCACTCAACGTCACTCCTCATTCGCTAAAAAGTTGTAAACAAAATAAATTTAAGAAATAACGTCTTTTTTCTATTACATGAAACAATAATTCTCTTTTCTAAAATAAATCCTTCTCTTGCTTAAAGGCACTTTTGCACGAGAAACAAATAGTAGATCTTGCTTCGCGTAAAAAATTAAACATTTATAAATAGGGAGAGATAGGATATTACTTAATATTATATGTATATAATAGAATATATATGTATATAACAGAAATATAATGTTATTTCTTAAACTTTTTTGGTTAATAACTTTTTAACGAATAATAGTTAAAACCTGTCAGAGATAACTCAAGACATGACCTTGACAACATATGTCAAAGAAATAAATATAAAGAAAGAAACAATAACATAAAACTTTATCCCCTGTTGTTTATTTATAGATAAAAATATAGTTTTATAGTGCATTTATACATTATAAATTTATACTTCAAATTAAACAAAAACACACTTTGAGTAGTACTACACATTGTAAGTAAATTCAGTTTTGAAATATTTTATAGGTAATTAAAATAACTAGAAAGACATTGCACAATAATCATAAAAAAATCTTTAGCTTATTGTCTTAATTTCAAAATAGTAAATATCATAAAATGTAAAATTTTATCTGAATTTATATCATAAAAGCGTGGGCATAAGCAATCTTTGACACAGAAGACAAGAATTGGAAGGATATATTGTCACTTACCTAAACGATTTCTACCGCTAAGACATTTTGCGAACGAGTTGTGAAAATATGTTAACCAAGATTACATATGTAAAATAAACATATTGCATTTGTAATATAAAATAAATAAACCGTGGGGTCATTTTTATTCCAACTTACCAACAGAGGGTACATATTTTTATGTAATTGTAAACAATTATTATTGAGCAATGAATAAACATTCTTACTGATGTCATAGCAATTTCCGTTGCAGAAACATCGAATGTCCATTGAATTGCGTCTATGAGATATAAAAAATGTTTCTCATATTAATAATCAACTTTATTTTATTATTAAAATAAGTATTATTGATTAATATTATATTTCGGAACGCACGACAAAATTATAATTGAAAAAAAAAGCTTCCTTCCCATTTGGAAATTAATTTCCTTATTTTCCTAAACGGTCATTCATCCAATCTTGTACGCCATGCAACATTGTTTAAGGCAGGGCCACAGAAAATAACTTTCTTAATTTTTCCAGGTTTTCTAAATGAAAAAGGAAAAATTTTTCCAAATAAGTAAATTTTAACACATTTAAAATCAATATTACCTATATACCTATATTAAAAATGCAAAAAAGGCTTAGTAATATATTAAAATTTTGGATGCAATTCAACAAAAAATAAATTAATATTGGAAAAACGAATGCAGTTACAAAAAAGAACAATCAAATAAAAATACTGAATAAAATATAAATTTTAATTATTTTATTAAAATCGTTTAAAGTGTGCAAATTTTAAACGTATTTCATTATAAACATCAGATATAATATTAAAAAATTATAACAATTATTTAGAATAGGAGCAGTTTAAGGAAATTGTGAGCAAATTAAAAAATTTTAGCCCTTTTTATATTTTTCCCTGACTTTTCCCGGTTTTCCATGATCACCAATATCAATTTTTCTGATTTTTTTCGATTTCCCCTGTTTTCCAGGTCTATGACAATAGATTTAGGATCCCTATTAAAGGGATTCTAAATCGATTACCAAACTTGATCGAGGTTGATAATACAAACTTTTTTAATTCGATAATGACATCTTCAATTCATTTCTGATATTATATTATTACATATATCGTTTTGTTTTCTTACGCATACATTTGTCCTTATGTAATATATCAACACCATCTATCGTAAGATCGCGCAACTACTGCTACACGGAATTTAGGCTCTGTTAGTTTGACATTCTCAGTCTTTGTAAAACATTCACGTATCTTCCACTCGATGAAAAAAATTTCTTTTAAACTTTCAATCTTAGGTCTACAACTCGGTATCGTTCCAGTAATGAGACCTCAGCTGCAAACTAATTTTTAAAATATGGATTCTAAAACTCTTATATCAAGCAAATATATAGCTGAAGTAACAACTATATGAACCAAAAGTAAATGAAAATTAACTGGTAAATTTTCAAACGAGCAACAGTCAGTATCTTTATTGTAATCGAATCTTTGATTAACCGGATTTTTTATTGAAAATTTAGATTACAGTATTTATAAATTATTAGAGTACAGTATTATATAAATTATCAATATCATAAAATACTCGTAATTAAAGGATTTTCAAATCATTTGATATAAGTCTGTGACAAACTGAATTCTCGATCTCAACCGAAAAATTTGGCAAATCTATTTTATCAATGAACATAATTAATCTACTGTTGACTGAAATATCCAAATGTTTTTAGCTTATTCATCTGGCGGGATAGGTATTGACGTTCGAATTTTTGTATACTTTTTCATATTTTGACACTTTATCATTGGTTTTTAAATTTTCATTGTATCCGTTATTTTTTATTCATTAATTTAAGATTGTATCTCTGCATTGTAGCATTGAAGAAGGCTTTCTAAGCCGAAACCTTTGTTAATTATATTAATTTAATTATAGCTCGAAATAAGCCATGACATTGTGTCAATTCAGATATTTTTCATCGAGTGAAAATGATAGTAAAGTAGGACGACTTTAGCATTCTTTTAACCTCTGCAACTTCCATGATCCAGGAACACTAAATGTTAGTGAAAATGTTAGTGAATGTATAATTGTGACATATAGATATGTAGAAAGATCTCGAATCAATATCATCACATATCGGACCGATCAAACAATAGGGAAAGATGAGGCATTGATAGATTTTTTAGTATAAAGAATATTTCAATTTTTATGAGATGAAAAGATTTCCCTTTCAACAAAGAACAATTGATAATTTTAATCTTTGTAAGCAATTGAGAAATAGCTACTGTAGTAGCTATTAGCTCACATAGTGTCCCATTTGTCATATACTGCCTATATGGGGCATTATGAGACAGATCTGGGGCAATATGTAACTGGCCCAAGATTGAGTGTTACAAATTAAAAGAAAATCATTTTAATATGTTTGATTTATTATTGTATCTTTAAAATTTATACAATGAAAAATCAAAAATAAAATTTCTTAATTGTTTTAATATTAAAAATAGAATTTTCATTATAAGACATATAAGCACAACATAAATAGATATCTACATAAAAGTATATAAAAAATTATTATAATATTATAACGAGTTTGTATTAATCACTTAAATTATAAGCTTTTCGACTCAACCTTAAAATATATTAAAATAATAAACATATGACAAATATTAAAAATACATTAAAATATTAAAGTATTAAAATAAAATGTCAAAAATAAGATGTCCTTTTTACCCGTAGAAATAGTTAATAGTTACAACCAAATTTTTATAGAACTTTCTTGATTTAAACATATTAAAATCTTTGCTATATTAATTTAAACTTAGAGAGAAAAATTAACAATAAAACAGTAAAAATAATAGAATCATTGCCTTTTTATTCCACTTACAATGGATTTTGGTAAAATCATATGTATGTCTTTTTTCGTTTGTATCAAATCATGCTTAACTAATAATCAATGATAACAAAGTGAAGACGAGATAAACAAAAATAAGTATGTCACAATGTACTTCAAGAATTACTGTCATATATTGCTCTAAGGATACCTTCATCATTTAATTTCACGACAATAATATTTGCGTTAATGTGATCATAGTCTTAAATAAAATACTAAACATAATCTTACAACAGGCTATATACAGGGTGTCTCTTAAGTAAGGTCCGGGTCACATTGCAGGGAATGGGTCAAGGGGAACGAAAATGTCTTATATCATTTTGAGATATCCGCTATAGTTCGAATTAAAAAAGAAAAACGTCTAAGCCAATATGTGATGAAGCCGCGCCGCGCGAATTCGAGCGATGATATGCACACGTGCGTAGTGGGGACAAAGCGCTATTCTTCTCTTCTTTCTCCCTATGCATCGTTATGAAGTGAAGCGCGATGGGAGGCGGCCACGAATTCGCGGCCTTCCTTAAAAGACACCCTGTATTCTTATGTCACCCAAATGCTTTACATTTTTTAGAAAAAAAATTATAAACTGAAAAACAAATTCTCAGTCTGGTTAGATTTCTTTATATTCTTCATTATGATTTTTCTCATAGATTTCTGAAACTTCATCAAAGTTACTTTTTCCGTGATGCTTTTCTTTTTTATAGATTAATATTCGACTGCGCTTGTTGCATTTTGAAAAAAAGTGGCTGTCACATAGTGCTCCCTATTATAATATGCCATCTTCCCCTATCATACGTGCAAGCATTCTGCACGCGCGGCCGATTCTCGCGTAAACATATATCGTTTAGAAATGATGATTTAAATTTTCTATTTACATGACATTTTATTTTTGTTCATTTTTTACAAAATAAAATAGGTTTTGATGTATAATTTATTTAAGATGTTAAATCACTTTAGGGAGTGTTCCGATTAAATTTCAAAAATTGTTAAAATAAGTCATCCTAGTACGCACGCACATTGCACGCATACGCATAAAATACATTTTAATTAAGCCGATGAAATTTGTCGTTTAAAACACGTTTCGACTTCTGTTGTGTCATTCTAAATATTTATCAAATTAAAAAATATTCATAACAATTATTAAAATCGGTACGTAATATAAGTGTAAAAAATCGTAGTTAGTGCAACAAACCGTTTTAAAGTGAAAACTAAAATGAGTTCTTGAAAAGTTCTCAACCATTTTCCAATTTTCGCAATCGAGACAGTCAGTAAATAATCGTAAAAAGTGATAAAAGGACTTGATGAAGTGCTTTTATTTTATGCGCATGCATAGCTTATTTTCACTTACATATGTCTTTTATTACTTTTTATGATTATTTACTGACTGTCAGGGAGGAAGTATAGTTTTCATCTATTTTTACAAATGTTTTAAAGTAATTTTATCATTTTGTTTTATTCAAATTGTTTTTATTTATAAATGGCACAAGGTCAATAAAAATTAACGTGTCATTTCTTGCTTTTGACGTCATGATTTAATGTGGACTACTCAAGAGCCTTCCGACAACAACTTCCGATTCTCTCGCTCGCTCCCAAGTCCCAAAAATAGTATAAAAAAGAGTACACATTACAAACCCACCCGGATGTCCGAAAAAAGAGTATATGTCCGGGAAAAAGAGTACGGATCACTCTAACTCTGAGCGATCTTTAACAGATTTTAAATGGCGATCGCTGTTTGTTAAAAAGTTATTAATAAGTTAAAGTTAGTAATTATTTCCTTGCTTTACATGAAAAGTTAAATAAATCTAAGCAGGGAAAGAAGTATGAGATGGATGGATTAAGGAAATACGATTTTCCACGCAAAGCTTCCACCCCACTTCCTCTCTTGCCAAGGGACACACGACTTCCACGCGAAGCGAATTTCATTTTACAATCAGGTAAGGGTTGGATTAGATTAGAATTAAATCGGGGTAGGGATGCAGGGAGAAGGCGGAGCCTCTCCCGCGCTCGCACGTTCTTTCAACACAAAACTATTTGAAATAGAACAATTGTTGATCTGGTTTCGCTCCAAAAGCAAAGAGGGGAAGAAGTTTTGGCCCTCCCCATGAATTCCCACTTCGATTTAATCCAAACATAACCCAACCCTTATTTAATTGGTACAGGCAGATCTTTTATTTTATTTGTTATGCTTTTTTTTAATAACTGTTTAACAAACAGTGATGCTTAAAACCTTTTGAAAGTATTTGAGGTCATAATCTTGATAACAATATGTGAAAGTTAAGATCATTGGCAGTTATTTATTTTTTGTATAGTTCTACCAAAATTTTCTATCAAAATTACAACTCAAAAATATTAATAATACAAAATATTAATAACAATAAATATTATAACTCAAAAATTATAAATATCTCGAAAATTATAAGAGATCGCCATGAATGCGTCATAAAAATCTGGATAAACCGAACAATTTCTTTAAACAAAATGTTTTTAATAAAAAATTAAATATTACAAAAAATCCTTTTACATGGCATTTGGGGGATTACTGTAGAGCACAATTATTCGATGTATCCCCGATTAGTTTGAATGACGGCTTCTATTCTCAATCTGAAGCGTTCGCACGCACTGTAATGTGGCGCTGTCCATGCTGACGAATGCTACTTCAATAGCGGTCCTTAATGATGTCACATTAGGATGCCGAGACTTGTTTGTGATCCTTTCAACTACACTCCATATGTAATAGTCCAAGAGATTTAAATCTGGGCTGTTGGGAGGAAATGGAAATAGAATGAAAGCCAAGGCGAGCAATTCGGCTTGTCCTGACAGCTTCAGAGAGCATCTGTCATATCTTTAATGTGTACGATTTGTATCGAAGATCCTCCTTCGACGCATTGTTGGCTCGCTTATATCAACAATCGATTAATTTTCGACTAATTTTCGCAACGATTGCCTTGGATCATCTGAAATCAGCGCTTGAGTCCTTTCAATGACTATGGGGGTGTGTTCTTTCGAGTGACTCTTCCTCGCTGGCATATTGGAACTTTCGTTGGATTGTTCTAAAGTTGGATTGTTCTATATTTTATAGTATATTTTGCCACAACGTCATAAATTCAACGTGATAAAGGACTAATTATCCATTCAATGTCATAAATTGATCTCGAATATCCAAAGAACAGAATTATTTCTGTTGCTGAGCGCCCAGCGCGAAGGCCTTCGATTATACTTCGTATTTGGTTTCAACATCGTGGCCATTTTAAGAATATGACGGTTTACTAGAAGCGTCAGGTTTTCTCGGACACCAACAACAACTTCTGGCGGAGGCAGAAGAATATGACAGAAAATTTAAATTGAAATTTGTCCGAATTTTGATGACTCACCCTGCACATTAAATTGAAATCCTATTGCAATATTTGTATAGAATAATGAGTTATTTATTCATAATTTGTTTTGATGCACAGTGAGTAGGATGGTATAGATCATAAAAGCACACGAAACATAAGAATTTTCCACAATTTGCACATTGAATGAATGACATTATGTGTACACACAATTATTTTTCCGTATATCTAGTGGAAAACATATCTGGTTTGCATTAGAAAACACATTTCTATCAGGGATTAATTTTGATGCGTACCATGCGTATTGAATAATATTACTGAAAATGTCTGATGATAATTGTGAATGTATTAAATGAATCTTAATCAGATCTTTTCGAGATAAGAATTGGCGATTTTGTTGTAAAACATGCGTACAGTTTTGTATTTATTTGATGAAATTCTCTCTTGTCGAAATAAATATACGTCGCAAGACTGACAGTAGGTTGCAATGTGATGGAATTTTTAATATTGTCGATAAACAATTGCCATTATTATTCATAAAAAAGTTATTAATGTGTGTGATGTCTGTTTGGCTTCTCCAAAAATAAGCAGAAATTTTTTTTTCACAATATGACTGGATTACATTTAAATAAATACAAATCTGTACGCATTTTACAACAAAACCGTCAACTCTCATTCCGAGAAGATGCGATTTTTCATTCATTCTTTAATACATTCACAACTATCATCAGACGTTTTCAATAATATTAGGTGTGGGAAGAAGTTCGTAGCATTTTTCCCGTTAGATGGCATTAAAAAAACGCCACGAACTTTTTCCCACATCTAATATGATTCAATACGCATAGTATGCTTCAAAATTAATCCCTGAAAGAAATGTGTTTTCTAATGTAAATCAGATATGTTTTTCATCAGATATAAAAATAATTGTGTATGCCGCATGACATCATTCATTCAATGTGCAAATTACGGAAAATTTTTATGTTTATATTTTTGTGTGCTTTTATGACATGTATCACCTTAACCATTGTGCGTCAAACCAAAATAATAAATAAATAATTCATTATTCCATACAAACATTGCAATAAGATTTTAATTTATTGTTCACTTTATTCTCTTATTCTAATTTCTTTTCATTATCCAATTATGTCAATATATTCATTTTTCGTTCATTATGTATATGTGATAGTAAAACACGTATTTACATTTATTTATATGTAATATCGAGATAATATTAAAATTTCAATAACATATTAAATAATATATTTAAATATATATTCAAGAATAAAGAATAAATAAACTAAAGAAATAAGTAAAAAAAAAAATTATTTACGACAGGTGTCGAACTCACACCCTTTAATTTCCAACACGAGCACCTAACCACCTGAGCCAATCGTATCGTGCATGTCAATAGAATGGCTTATCTACGCCGTCCAAAGCGCAGCCGATTTTCAAAATTTAAAAACTGGAAAATTAAGGCCTATCTGGAAAAATCGCTGAACGTAGAATTTCTTTTCTGACCTGTAGAGTTATTAAAAAAATTGACATCGAAATCCAAGAATACCATTTCGGAGTTCCCCTTATCAGTTTAATCCGTTCTATCTAACAAAAAGCGTTTGGCAGAAGTCTCGCCGGATATATATATATATATATATATATACAAGATTTGAAAAATAATGATAAATCTTTCGCATAGGGACAAAATAGATCAAATTGAGAAAAAAGTCCTCTATCATTTTACAATTTTCGCAATAGTTAATAAGATATTAATTGCTAAAAATTGCCGAAAATTGGTCTTCAATAATTTTTTACTCAAATACAATCAACTTTACAGAAAAACTGCAAGAGATAAAAATTGTTTATTTTCTTCTCATAGAATTCTATGAATTTTTTCAGAATTTTTTATCAATCAAATATAAATAATAACAAGAGCTACGAGCCAGTTAAAATTAATAAAATTTAATATTTAAAACTAAAAATATAAGAAGTATATATGTTTCGATGACGAGGTCATTCTTAATGTTAAAATAAATTAAAATAAGATTCTTATAAGGTGGCACATAGATTTTTTTTTTAAACGACACACTCTTTTGATTTCAAAATCTAATAGCCGATGTTGAAAGCCTTCCAAAAAAACTAATAAAGTTATTTTTTATTGAATTTACTTTTCTTCTTCTTCTTCTTATTGTTAGTTTAGGATAAGCTTTGTATTATTTTCAATGCTATTGTTCTTTCTGGGAAGTGGATGTCCACGATTCTACTCATTGTTTGGATGGGCGTCCCAGCGGTTTCGTGGAGTTCGATCTGCCAATTTTGGCTATTTTGGCTAATTTGTTTCCATTCTTTCCACGTGTGTACTCTATTCTCATCTTCTTCTCCTTATCCATATTCTGCACCTCACATCTCCCTCTTATCTCCTCGCTCCTGACCCTCCAGAAGTGTGACGCCGGCTATCCATCTTAGTGTCCTCATTTCTCTTGATCCTCATAATTTGTTTTGATTTTGATATTTCCACTTGTTTCCGCCACGTATGTGAATATCACATCGTATATGATTTTATATATTCGGATCTTGTTGGAGATGAATTTATTTTTCAATATGATATCCCGTATACAATTCGATATTTGCGCTGCTTTCGTGGCTTGTATTTGCGTTTCTTTAGTGATGTTTCTATTGTATGAGACAATGATTCCCAGATAATTGAAAGATGATACTTGTTATCTAGTCATTGACTATTAATTTGCATTCGATGGGATCCTTAGATATAATCATTGATTTCATTTTTTTGACCGATACTTTCATGTTATATTTGTTTGATGCTCAGTTGAACGAGGAGTAGTCGTTGCAGGTTGTCCTCGTTCTCTGCTACGAGAACATCTACATAATATCTTGATCTCATTCTCGCCCAGTGTATTCTTTGCTTTTCATTTTTACACTTTCAATTATTTTATCCATGATGGTGAATTAAATAGTATGGGGCTCAAACTATCACCCTGGCGTATTCCTGTAGTCATTGCGATTTCCTTTGTGAATTCGCTGTCTATCTTGATCTTTGTGGTGTCGTTCGTGTTTTTTATTAATGTAATTATTTTCGGGTCTATTTGTTTTTTGCGCAATGTGTATACTATGTCTGTCAGTCTTATTCAATTGAACGCTTGCGTTAAATCTACGAAGCAAAAGAACATTGATTTATTGCATTCTATTGATTTTTTTAATTACTTGACGGATAATGAATATCGCATCCGTTGTGAATCAGTTATTTCTGAATTCTTGATATTCTTCTAATATTCCAATTGTATCCTGTATTTGATTCGCTATCATTTTTGTTAGGAATTTTAACGCGGTGTAGAGCAGCACTATGTCTCTATAGTTCTGGGGATTCTTTTTGTCGTCCTTCTTAAATATAGGAAAGGTGATACCGGATTTTCATTGTTGTGGCACTTTTCGCTCTTCGTAAATTTGTTTGTGTAGCAGAGTTAGCTGTTCAGCTAACTGTTTCTCACTTGATAAATTCGTTCGATACTTCGTCTTGCCACTTTCCTGTTCTTTAATTTGGCTATGGGACCGATTACTGGCTACATATAGTTTCCAATGTATAATTTATATTGAGATCTAGTGTTTGCATGTGTTCGTCAGTCCCATATTCCTTGCTTTCTCCTTTTGTGTTGTTATTATTTTCATTGTCCTATGATGACTTGCAAAGTGATCTACCCAGCCTTTTGGTTCTATTTTGACTGTTATAAGTTCATTTAGTTGTTTTCTTCTTCTTCTTAACATTTTCTATATTTTTTTGTCTTTTTACCATTCTTAATACATGAATCTTGAGAATCTTCCTCAGTTGAGAATCTTTCTTTCTTTATCTCATCTATTCTGGTGTTTGTTCTGTTCCTCGTATTTTTATATTCTTCCCATTGTATATTCGTCTTGTTGTTCCTATACTTTATATATGCTTTTCTCTTTTCTAGTGTTTGTTCTTTTACCTCGTTAGTGAATCATGGTTTCTAATTTTTTGATACTTTCTGTTCTTTTCTCTAGTGCCTCCTTTGCTGATTCTGTAATGTTTTTGTATCAAGCTTTATCTACTATAAAGTTGTTTGTCTTCTATAAAGAGTCTCAAAGGAAGAGAATGGCAATTGCATCATGTGATCCACTTCTCTGATTGGACGCCGGCATTAAAGCTCTGTAGACATGGAAAAGATTGGAGAAAAATGGTCATGTGACCTCTGTCCTGATTGGACGCGGTCATTCACATGATTGCAATTTGCCATTCTCTTTCTGTGAGGCTCTCTATTTCTGTAATAATATTTCTGTAATAATATTATTGTTGTTCATATATCCTTCTATATAGTCTCCTAGCATATAGCTGTTCAGTTCTTTCATTATCAAAAGATTCGATGTTGTATTTCTCTATGTATCTAATTGGTTTCCTTTTCAGTCTTGGAGTTTTGATTCTTAACTTAAAATTAGGCCGCTTTTTGTTTGTTAATGTTAGTGCTGTAACATCCAAGATCAATGAGGGATATTCCGGTTGGTTAGTAATCTATTATGGATTCCTGTCCTCTGTTGTTCGAGAAGGTTGTTTTATGTTACCATTTGTGAGAAAAAATGTGTTGTTTATCCTTAATCCACATTGTATACATACATCTATAAGCATTTCGCCGTTCTCATTTCGGACTTCCTTAAACCTTTATTTTACATTGTTTATGATGTCATTTCCGACTCTTGCATTGAAGTCGTTTAATATAACTGGCTTTTCTTGTGAAGGATACTTTCAATGAATTGGAGTAGTTGTTCGTAGAAGATATGTTTTTCTGTTTTGATCTTGTAAATATCTGGGGCGTATATATGCTTATGTGTATTCTGTCCTCCATTCTCAGTGTAGTACACAGTACGTCTTCATGTATTATTATATGTCTTCGATGTTTTGTTCAAGTTTTTCGTGTCAGGAGATCGATTTCGGATTGTGCTCTCTCATATTTCTGTTTACCACTGTATATTAGTAGTAGTTATTGTATTTAGAAGATCCGCATCTCTTTTTATTTGTTCAATATTGATTGCATATGTCAATGTTGTTTTATCTGTTAAGTTCCACTAATATCTTCTGATCTTTTTTGTTCCACGATTTTATATTCCAACACGTCATACAGTAAGTCTTTTTTTCTTAGTTTTCTTCTTGTTATTTCC
>Ga0157364_1001872_pt1 | contig 18719 bp, 6 predicted proteins | sample AttsexASBM2_FD_111476 | JGI IMG/M metagenome (GOLD analysis project Ga0157364, IMG submission 111476) | Fungus gardens microbial communities from leaf cutter ant in Ribeirão Preto, State of São Paulo, Brazil - Atta sexdens ASBM2 | ecosystem: Host-associated > Fungi > Mycelium > Unclassified ...
ATCATTTTAATATCATAATAACTTGTTGTTTTTTACTTGGGCAATATAATATAATAAAACATAATATAATAACTAATATAATATAATATAATAATATAATAACTATGTAATTAAATGTCAACATTTGATAAATATTACAATTTATTTCATTAGCACGAGAAACAATTTAATATCAAGTTGCTTCTTATCCTGATGAAGTGAACTGCAATATTTACAAAACGTTAGCATTTAACGATGTATCAAGACACGAAAGTAACCCACAAATCGCGAGGTTAATTTTTGATAAAAATTTTTGTGAAAACGTCAAAAAAAAATTTTAACACATATAATACAATAGTTAACAATAAATGTTTACTAGTATTATTTAAAAGTTATTTAAAAGTAGGTATGTACGTTTCAACAAATTTTTTATTACGAAAAATATTCAAATTATTCAAATTTACTCTCGTGCAATCTTCACAAAAAATTGTATATCAAAAAGCAGAGTTTTTACATTCCCTCTTACAGATAAATACCAATTTCCGTGCAATTCCGAATAGAAACTGGCATGTCTGCCCCGAGGTTGCAATTTTCCTGGTAGATATTTTTTTATAGCTTTATCATGACAAGAATCTGCTGGACCAACCGGCTTTAACGAAACGCTAGACTATGTGCAATGTAAAAAAAAAAAGAAATAAATATTGCGCCACCCAAAGTTCTATACGGCATATTACCAAGTCGAATACGTCCCGTAGTTTACTTTGTGCGTGTAATTACCTTCGTAAACGCATTGTATTGTAAACCGTTACAGCAGAAAGAAACCTTTTACCGGTTGTATGCCAAAATGGTGAATCATGTGGCGTCGATAGTCGCGATATTTCAGCTATTGCAAACAAATTGGATTCGAGTCGAACGGGCGCGATACTCGAATTCGGATTACAACCCGAATCGTCCGCTCCATCTGGCCTATGCATATAATTCCGGGTATTGCTATTCCGACAAATTGCAAAAGACTCGAAAGGGAGATAAAATGAAAACGCAAGAGTGAGAGAGAAAAAGAGAGAGAACACGAAATTCGAATGTTGAAGAGCGTATGGACTACGAAAATCCGTAAGCGTTACCAACGAGAGTGCCAGAGTTCAAACTATGGTTCATCGAATTCGATAGCTGCGAAAAATCATGGGAGGAAGAGACCGGCTGAAAAGGCAAAAGAGACCAATTTGTCGGGATTATCGAGTGCGAGAATGATGCGATCCGAGCGATCCGGTCGCCGGAGACGTTTAGTGGATTTAATGAGCTAATTAAAAGGACATGAGCGGGGGGAAGATACGGGTGAGTAGCGAGATGTACTTATCGACGCCTGACATGGTGAAGGCATCCGAACAAAAAGCACCTCGAGAGATGCTCATCTCGTAGAGAACACATGTATACGCGTGCATCACAATACCGAGCCTCCAATTAGCTACGATATTTACATTATGACGCAATCAAGCGAAAAGCACGTCGGAAGCGATCGAGCTTGCCACATCACCGCCCGCCCTCGATTCCACCCTTGCTGGCGAAGTGTGCGCTCTTGTCAGACATCCCCGTTGAACATATTATCTTCGTTCACCGATCCTATCAATGTATCAGTTTGCAAGACGACGAATTTTAGTACTTAATTTATTGACAAAAAAATTCATTTTCTGCGTTTTATACATCATTCTCTTATTTTAAAAGTAACACAACTAAAAAAATTAAGTTTTTCAAAAAAAGCATTTTTCAACTTAATAGAAAATAATTAATTAATCAAGCAATATCTGCAAAAGAAATATATTTTTAGAAACATGATTAAATGTCATTTTTGTCATTTTCTTTTCACCTTTAAAAAAAATTTTTTTAAGTTGTGACAATTACAAATGAATAATGAGGCTGTGTTACAAGCAATATAATATCTAGTATTTATTAATAATTCTATTACAATTATGTAATTTATCTAAAATTCAACATTTCGACTTTTACTTCTTCAGTTATCTTCTACTTAATATGTTTTCCTACTATATTAATTACTTGTTAAACATCGATTAACAAATTACGCTTATAACGTCATTAAATTTGATTATAATTCTCATTCTCAATCTTATGCGCTTACTGAGTCCATGAATATAGGATGAAGTGAAATCCGAGTATTCAGTCTACTTTCGTGTGGTTTAAATGTATAAAATTCTTCGGTCAGTGGTGGAATTCTTTGTGAGTCACATATTTCTTTGTGTGTCAAATATTTCTTAATTTATATTTCTTATTCTGCTTTTAATGTAAAATAATGAAATTATATTATATTTATATTATATTTATAATTATATTATATTTTCTTCTGTCTATGAAGTTCTTTGTCTATAAAAAGTTGTGACAAGTTTAATAATTTAGAAAATTACAAATACGGAATAATTTCATCAAAAGTGACAACTCGAAATATCAATCTTTTTATATTAATCCTGATCAACCAAAATTAAATTCAAAATAAAACAATTTCTTCTTCGATTACTAAACTATAATATCTTGACTCTAAATGTTCTCTCTTGAGAAGATTCTCACTTTTATTTATGAAAATAACACATCTCAAAAATTTTTATTCTTGTAGAAGATATTATGAGTATTTGAAAACCTTAAAAACGACACAAGTGCTATTTAGCAGATCCTGAAGTTAAATTAGTTTACTTTTGACGATTGATAGAATAATCTTTACTTAACTTATTCATGTAAATAAGTAATAAAAAAAAAATCACATTTTGTGAATTATATCACTTTTAAAGTAAAAAAGTGATATATTTTTAGTTTTATTATTTATCGATGCTTTTCAACTAATGAGCTTAATTTTGTATAATTTTTTCATTTGTGCTGATCCTAATTATATATGTACGAGTTGCATAAATCATGTCAGAGAAGCACAGAATATTTTAAACAGTCTTTTAAAAATCATTCACAGCAAAAAGGAACTGCATCACAATACTATTAGATAGTAAATTAATCTGTCACTTACCAGTGTGTTGAGATCCTTATTCAAGTCTTCCAAGTTCGCTCCTGTGCCATTTCGAGTTTGCGCGCGTGCACTATTCGGACCACTCACGGACGCAAGGATGCGTTTGCGATGCGCCGGCTTCTGGATCTCGAGGACTGCCGCCAGCTCGACCTCCCAGATCCGTTTGACCCGATCCATGTCGGTGTACAGATGCTTCCTGAATGTCTCCGTATAATTTTCCATGTGAATGCTCTTCAGCCACTCATCCACCGATTGTCCATGACCGCTACGCTTTTCCACTCGTTTGTTCAGCAAACCGACTGCGTCCATGATCATAGCCCGTTCCTGATCGCTGTTGATCCCCATGTCACACAAATCCGACTCGTCCAACACTCCGTTCTGCAATCGCGCGCAATTAAACGGTTTTCCGCAATGTCTTCTATCGCAATATATGAGAGAGAAGTGCAGTCTTATACTCACTATGAACTCAAGATCGTCGAAGCCATAATTAATAAAGAGAGACTCGTAATCCGAGAAACCCAAACTGGACAGCCATTGGCCCACAGATGTGGAAACGATGGGACTGCTATTGTCTGAACTTAAACCTGAAGTATAGGAAATGCAAAAGTATTTTTCCATAATTTTATCATAACAAGAATGTCGATTTTCAAACTCGAAAGCAGTTTCTATAACTTTATCGTGACAAAAGCTTTAAATGTTAAAATATGTGATATTAAAAGAAGCATTAGTTTTAGTTATGTAAAAAATAAAATAAAGTGATTTCGAATAATGCCTAAAAAAAAATACGCGAATGGAGTATGAACTTCGATTCGAGAAATCGCTTATAAGATCAATAAAATCTTCGCCGACAAAATCGAAAGCGGAGTATGTAGTTCGCGGCGAGAAGATTACCTAGTCTCGTTTGAAATTCTTTCTCGAGCTCACTGACGAACACCGACTCTCGTACAAGACCAGTTCCGAATGACGCCATGATCTCCGAGATCTTTGCCCATTCCTCCTGTTCGTCGAAGGGACTCATTATGCTGAGAGACTTCTCGTCCCTGTCGCGATCCCGGTCGCCAGTAAGCCGAAAGGCGACCTCGCCGTCCTCGAGACGATCTCCACCCCCGCCGTCCCCGCCGGTTCCCATCCCGCATGCGGTCTGACCGTAGACGTTCCGCAAGCGGCGCAAAGTACGCGGCCGTTCAGCCGTGACGGAGCCCTTTAACAAACCTATTGGCACGCCGACAGATTACTATCTCGCAACCGTTCTTCTTCGTCACGCTCTGATATCATTCGTTCACTAATACGAAAACTTCATACAGTGTTTTTAAATACAAATTTCAAGTATATACATACTTGTATATTCAGAAAAAAGAATAAAATTAAAATAAAAATGATATATAAAAAAATTGAGTTCTCGAGATAATAAAAAACAATAACAATAACGGGTGATTGAGAATCAAATGCGCAGTTTATTAGTGCGTTTTGATATAAACAAAAATGTGTTTCACTTCTTACATAGTTAAATCGAATGTTTCTGCTCTATTCGAGTCAGCTTTAGCGATGTTGAAGTAATCGATGTTGAAGTAATGTTCTTGATTGGTTGCAATGTAATGTAATTAATCAAAAAGTGACACATAAAAAGGAGAATCAGTTTACAAATTCTGAGAGTGTAACTGTCGAAAAGTTGTAAAACTAAATGAGTGCTAAGAAAAAAAATACGAATTAGAAAGAAAGATGAATTAGAAAGAATGGAGTTGAAATGTTCGATTTAACTATATAAGAAGGAAAATATATTTTTGTTCATATCAAAATATATTACTGTGTAAATTACTGCATCAATTACTGTACATTTAGTTCTCAATCGTCCGTTCTATATTGATTATTGTTTTTTAATAAAATTAAAACCCACGCTGAAAAAAATCCTAATTTCAAAGAAATTATACTCATAGAAATATTACTCTGAAATTAAGATTTTTTTTCAGTGCATAGACGAAATAGTTATAGACTGCGCCTTCTTTAATTTTAGCATCTGTGCTTCGTTAAAAAACTGAATCATTAGCATCTCTCTTCAATTCCATCAGCATTTCTCTCTCAGTAAATAAGATGGCATAATTTGTCATCATTTGGACATCAAAATAACAAATAAGTTGTTTATTGAGCTTTAATTCGATACGAGAGAGAGAGAGAGAGAGAGAGAGAGAGAGAAAGGAGAAAGAGTGATATGATTCATTCAAATTATCTTATTATTTTTAAATCAATAATAATAACTTTATAGGAACGCGCAATTTATTCTTATTATTATATCTATATTATATAAAATTATTTATTTTCTACGAATTCGTTTAATTTTCATAACTGTATAAAACATTTAAACGTTGTATCATTCTTTCATTTTCCAAGGAACATATCATCAAAATTTAAAAATAACACTATAGGAGATTTCTAATCATATTCTATCGCTACAATTTCTACGAAAATCTTTAATCGATTTGGCATATACTTCAAACTTTTGCGTCAATTAATTATTTTACATTTTGCAATTTCAACATCTTCCAAGTCTCGCGGACATGTCAATTATTACTGTCTACCTCAAGTCATCATAATGCATATGCAATACAAACCAGTGAATTTACAGACACGTTGAATATTCATTGTAGATGTGCCATTGTCTCAATAAGAGAATTAGCCGGAGGGCAATCAATACTCGTGATATCACGACGTTAAACAATTATATCGACAAGAAGTGATTTCAATTTATGAACAACTACGATGTCTTTCACATAAAAAATTTGATAAACGAATGACATTATTTAAAAGGGCTTTAAGCTCTAAAAAAAAAAATAATAATAAATTATAATTAAAAATTGTTATTAAAAATTATTAAGACTTTTCTTTAAAAAGAAATAAAAAAATTAAACTTTATTCTCATTCAAATGCAGTTTCTAACGAATCGGCGTTAGTGGGACGATATAATATGAGAAGGAAAATATTTGTGTCCTTCTATGGGTGTCACATATACTTTCTCTCTACGCAATGAAAAGATATTCATCGTACGATCTCTTCTCATAATTTCCCCTCAAACACTCAGAAACTGCATTTTTTCACATCACACAGGTGCGAATAATTTCCCAATTTCCCTCTTTTCTCATTTTTTTTTCTACGATCCTTCGCTCATTTATCACGGCTTCATGCATTTCGCGTAAAAGAGATGCTTATTACAGACTCGTGTTGTGGCATCTCTACGAGGACTATTCGTTATTCGCGAATCGACGATTCGCAAATACGCGATAGAAATTTTTTCATAATTCAGTAAATGAGAATTCACCAGCAGAGGTCAGAGAAGAAAAAGGACCAATTTAAGCCGTCACGAATGCTCTTTCAAAGACATCCTCTGCTCCTCCGAGAATACGTTATGTACTACATATTCGCATACAAACGACACACTTAGACACACGCATGCATACGCGCGTTCTTAATGAAAAGCTCATAAAAATATAAAATAGAAGCGTGGAGAAGGCGAGAGAGTAATGTGTGCATGTTACGAGAGGCAAACGTACGTAATTTTAATTAAAGCTCCATCGCGGAGAGCGTCGTCTGCTTACCGTCGTCGCTCTCCAGCCTCAACCACGTTATATTATGTAGGTAGTTATTCAAGTCATATACACAAATTACTACATAAATTCTCGCCTTTTCCATCCTTCCTTGCTCGTCCCTTTAAAAGCACTATCTAAAGAACTGATTTGCCCACTTGGCTTCGCAGAAAAGATATAACGCCCAAACATCTTTGAATATGAGATACTAAGATCTATTATAGATTTTTACGCATTTCCTATAAAAATCTTAAAGTATGGAAGCTTACAATTGAATCTTAATTAAATTCTTAGAGATCGTTGTTCTTAACAATTTTCTAAATTTATATACTTGGGTCATTTATTATCTAAATATATAATCCCTAATATAATATTCCCTTTAATTAATTTGTCAAAATCGTGAACTTCCATACTTTTAGATTCTTATATTTGAGTATTATTTATTACACAAATATAATCATATTACATGAATGTAAATGTAATGACTTATTAAATTGTAGAAATTTACAATAAACAGTTGTAAGTTTAACGTTTATATACCATAAATGATTAATTAAATAAGTTAATGATTAATTAAATAGTTCTTGAGTTTGAATCCTAATAATGTTTTAACTTGCATATGACTCTTAATTGCATCTTAATTGCGATCATTAATTTCACCCTAAAGAAGTACATTACTTCTGCCTATTTTAATTTTCTCTTTTCGTCATGGAAATGTTCATGCGGTCTATTAAAGCAAAGGAAAAATCCGCGAATAATTCTTTTGGGCTATAAACATTAAAGTAATTCTTGCGTAAATAAATGCATGTGCTGCTCGAGTTTTAGGTCTTTAGAAAGAAAGACAGAGATTTCAGGAGATATTAAAAATGTATGAGCATTAAGAGAGACTCATAAATACGCTATTACATTCTTTAATTCCGTACTGCTATCCGCACACTATTAGATCGATCGGAAAAGTTATTAAAATCCGCAATAAACCCATTTGGTCTTGTATCACAAATCGCGAATGGAAGATTATAAAAATAAAACGTTCTCTCTGTAGATAGATGTCAAGTCATAGATAGCAAAGTACCGTAAAAACGGCGTAAATTAATTTCCATGTTAAGTTATTTATCAAGAGTCGATTTTAATTTCTTGCGGTCGATTTTAATTTTAGCTGCTTCAATAAATACAAATTTTTGTGCACTAAATTATTTTATTTTATATTTTCATAAATAGTGTATATGATTTTAATACTTCTATATATATATATATATGGAAGTTTATATTAAAGTAAACTTCGAATAAATAGTATCTCAACGTTGCTTGTTGAAATTCTGTGGATCATAAACGCCGCGCGATCATTCATAAATTTCTTTAGCCCTCATCCAATTCTCGACAGTATTATTAGCTCCCACCAGCTCATTTATCTTATTAAGTAACAAAGACTTCCTAATATTGGTATTATTATTCTCTCGATTATATAAGACTACGTGCCGAGAAATAGTGCGTTAATACGCACTATTGCCACATACCACAGAGTATTACCATTTAGTTGAATTAAATTCATGTACTATCAATTAGCCCAATTGGCCATAGGTGCAATGAATTCTTGGATAAATTACAACTCCCGTGAAATTGTTGGCTTCCAACGAAACCAACGATTTACGCAAGCGATAGCGCGGTTGCAGCAGATAATTACTGACCTTGTATATCGTCGGAGCGCAACGTAAGTTTCGTATATGAACTTGTAGCGGAAATTATTGTTTCAGAATTCTGTGTGTTTTGCGGCATTATCTTATTTTGCTATCTGCTTTAGCCAATAATACATCAATTAATATTGTATACACAGGATATTTCACATGTGAATATAATCTTAGAAATGAATGCGTCATAAAAATAAAACAGTTTAAAAATATAAACAGTTCATACAAACATTAGTTCTATCTGACCGAGTTACAAACATTTTCGTGTTTCATTAAATGAAAGACTTCCTTTAACAATCAGCTAACCCATATTTTGTAAAAACAAATTAAATAAACTCTAAAATTAAAATAATTAATATTTTTTCTATTTTTTCTTTAAAATAATATTTTTTTCATCACTTCAACTTTAAAGTTCATTTGTTCTGTTTTTACAAAATGTAGGTTAGCCACATTTGTGACAGCAAGCCCTCCAATCCTCGTTATAAACTAAACTAACATATCGTCACGCATCTTCGCACTTCGCATTTTACTGATTATTAGTAAGACAGAAATGTGTGAAGATGCTATTCTAATTCAGTTTATACAATACAACAACACGCAAAAAAATATTTTGCTGCTCCAGTTAGAATTATTTTTTGTATCTGATAGAAAATTATGTATCATACGCATAGAATTTATAAATCTAAATTCTATCTTTCTCATCTATTTGCATTAGATTAGATGCAATACATATCCAACATCGCAGTTCTTTTTTAGAAATTTATCTATTTTAAGCTAATTTTTCGTACTTAGATAATTTTCGCTATAATTGCAAGATCACTTTTTTTGAATGAAGAATTAAAACACGAAAATGTAATTTAGAAACAAGATCAAATGTTTATATGAATCTTTGAATTATTTTTAAGTCTATTCATTCCGTTCCGAATTCATTCTTGAAATTATGTCAATATATTATGAAACACTCTATGTATATAATTATTGAAAAATAATTATAATTAATTTTTATAAAAGAAGAACTTTAGTTTATAATATTATTAATAATTCAAATATTATCTCGCGCAAAATATATTTTCTCTCGCTCTATAATTATTATTTATAAACTATACATGTTAGTCTTGGATCCTGAGTTTCTTCGTCTGACCCATTGCACGGATTATCTTTCAGAGATAATCGTTATCTACACATCAAACACAAGAGGCGTGTACATCGCAAGCGATTGCTTTATTGGTTTTCTATGTGTTAACCGATTACAGGGTAATCGCTAGTTACTCGAACTTTTCAAACTATTTTCAACACTATTGTCACATCCGATTGCTATTAACATTGAGGCGAACGTAACGCGCAAAATCATTTCGTGAAAGGAAATTTCGCTGCCGTCATAGGAAGTGCTAATGCTAAAACGAACGGGAATTGAATGAGAATGATGCCCACGATTGATGTGGACTCGACTGAAAACCTTCAACGATTTCCGTCCTCACATCGCTGCATTCAATTATTCATGATGGAAATTTTGCGAAAATGAACGGTCTAAATAAACAATTTACTACTTAATATATTTAGATTTTGATGCAAATTTCTGTTATACATTGGCGTTGAAAATAAAAGTATAAACAGAATTATTTCTACACTGATTTCTACTTAATTTATAATCCATTTTTAGGAGAATCATGTAAAATATGATTGGCTTATAAAACTTATTATAAAAGTAAATGACCGAGATAATGATCATAACTTACATAATTTAATGATTGTAATTTATAACCATAAATAATACTGTAATTCATAACTATAAATTGTAGTTAAATTATAATAATTCTAATTCATTTTTATGACAGTAATAATAACTATAATTTACAGTTTACCATTTTTGGTGACCAACTTTATAAATTTGTGATGGAACTGTACATATAGTCATTATTACTAATATTGTAGCAATAATAATCATAATTACGATAACATGCAATTATAAATTGTTTTCCATTTACGCACAAGTGAAACTGAGTCTGAAGTGAGCTGAATATTTTATATTCAGATTAATGACGTCACTACTTTGGTAAAAAATTCTATAGTTAATAACTATATAATAAATAATTATATAGTTACTTACTTTGGTAAAAAATTATCACACATGTCAACACAGATTCATAACCTCACTTTGAAGCGAGTTTATGAGAGCACTAAAGCAAACAATCTCGATCTTGTGCAGATTATGGGTAAAAACTCAGTTGAATCTCACTTGTCAGAATGCAAAAGGAACGCATATTCAACTGAGTTATCACGTCGCAAGTGAGAATTATCTGAGAATCGGTGTAAATTGAAAGCAACTATAGTTACAAATAGCAAAAACTTTTCTCTCATTGTCTTTTATATTGACTTAAGATATATTTAAGTATTAATGCTCAAATATTTAAAAGTGATTTTGTCAATCAAAGTTTCGTAATTTTAATTTGTATTTTATTTGTGCTTTTAGGTATGTAGCAAATACTCGCTTTATTCATTGTTGCAGCGTATTTGACTTTTAATTTTACATATACAACAGCATTATTTTACATCGTAGTCATTAAGCAATGAAAGCAGAATTTTGAAACGATAACTCTTGCTACATATGCAACTAACAAAATATTTTTCTTTAAAAACATACAGAACGATATTGTTTCACGAAAATATTGCGAGTTGAAATTTTTATCAGTGACTACGTAATGAGGCAGTTAGTGAAAAATAGAACATATATTTCTGCTGTGACATAAAGAATTTTTTCTTAATATCATGTATCTAATACTTGTAAGTTGGGATTATAACGTAACACTTATGGCAAGACGTGTGCCAGAACTAAAGATAGAATGCCACCTAAGAATAACAAAATCGCAAGTCTAAAATAAACGGAGCGAATAACACTCAGCGGGAAAATCCCTTGTTATACAGCGTTGATTGTTAAAGTTAAACCACGTTCTTATGGAAATAAAACACAAGTTCTTTTTGTTAAGAACAATATACAAATACTGTTTTGTTTAATTTTGCCAGTAAATTCAAATTAAATCTTGATGCGATCTTAAATTTTGTTATACATTCTTTTCTATATCGTTAATAAGAAAGAAATAAAAGAATTTGTTTCATTATGGACGAACTTCTTTTTGTCCAGCTTTCTCTTTTTTTATCTATCGCTTTCCATATGCGGAGCACAAATGAGTACGCTTAGATTTCTCAATGGAATTTATCGCAGTGAAATCGAATTATATACATATAAGATTTAAAAGATTATTAAATTAAAAAAGCACTGATAAGATAATATTGTCGTGCGAATACAAATCGTTCATTTGCTACAACGACGACACTAAGAAAACAAAGTTTTCCAAAAAATGGGTTTGAATGTTTTTAAATTATTAAAATTTGTAATTTTAATTTTGGAATGAAATTTTTATGTGATTCTAGAGGAAAAAAATATGTACTTTTAAATTATGTTCTCTCTTTTTTTTTCATATTTCTGCTTTTTTTTGCAAGCAATTAAAAAATTGTCACTTTTTCGCTTGAAAAGAAGAATAAAAGTATAAAGAAAAAAATGTTAGCACATACTTTTATTTCTTTAGACTCAGTCGTCACCTAAAAATTTCATTTCAAAATTAAAATTACAAAATTTTTAAATATTTAAAAAAATTTTAAATATTCAAACTTATTTCATTATTTGCGTTGCAATAAAAGAGCAAAATTTATTTACATTATATTGCACTGTTATATATGTATACTGTTATATATGTATGTATTGTACTTAATTCGTTACACTAGATTTGTCGTGTCTATTTATCGCGTTACAAAAACCATATCTTGGACAAGTGCAAGTTGAAAAAAACAGCTTTGTAACTCCTATAAATTCCCTTTAAACTCCTCTTTTCGGTTGGCCTTTCATGACGCACACAATCGAGGACAAACTATTATAACATCAAGCAGCGTAACGAGCAACAAGTATCGTGCTTTTTGCAAGGCACGCCAGGAACTTTGAACACATAATGTTTCTGCAGAGTGCACGTGGCATGACAACAGACACACACACACACATACACACACACACACACACAGACTCACGCAAATACAAATACTTAGAAGACATACCCACGGACAAAAGTCCACTATCTCCCTACTCGATGCTCTTCGACGTACGTTTCTCCGCTCCTCGTCTTTCAATGTCGTCTGTATCCTTCTTTCTCTTTCACACCAAATGAACCTCAATGCACTTCCCTTTCTCACGCGACACTCACGTACGGCTCTCGAAACTCTCTCACTCCGATTAACGGAACGATCGAACTACCGGCCGGCAACAGTTTTCTGACCGATGTCGGCACGTTCCGCGTGCACGATCTACCTTGATCCACCTGTCTGATCGATCGGCACGGCACTGAAGAAACGATCGCGCTGCTCGATCGTGAGCAATCACGATAGTTCCCCACCACCTCGCGCGCGAGCACGTGAGCAGCGTGTCACTTCATCGGCGACGAATTCCAGGCGAGCTTCCTCGGGATTCCAACCGAAACTTCGTCAGCCCGAAATTCACAGTAACGAACGAGCCTGAAGCTAATTACTCCAAGAGTCGTCGACAATATCTTCCATCTCGAAACACATGTTAGAAATTTCGTTTCAGTTCGCTGTTCCTTTTAACTGGTATTTGCGATAAACGTAGAAATTCTACTCCCTTAACCCAGAAAGATTAGAAATTTCAGATATATGAATACAAATCGGCTGCGATCGACACGAGTGACCTACACTCAGAGAAAAAAGGCACAATAATGACGATTATGTAGGTGACAACTGTGCAAATTTTGTATGTAGAATTAATGCATGTGTGTTTGCTTTCCATTTAGAGACATAATTAAATTGGTACAAGTACCGTTTTATCTTTTTATTACACGGAAAGAAGTTTTTCTGAAGTATCTAAATTTAGCAGATTTGAAAATAAATTTTGTTGGATTATTAAAATAATTACGTAAATATAAGATGCCCTAATTAATTGCTTAGAATAGAAAAAACTTTTGCAGCATTGCTCATCAGCATGTTTGAGTTTCCTATATAATTTTGATGGCCCAACAAAATTATTTTCGGATCTGTATCTACCTAAATTTTTAGATATTTTAGCAAAATTCTTTTTTCCACAAACTTATAGAATATATATATGTATCAAGAAAGATAGACACTTGTGCAGAATAAAATGCTTTTCGAGTTTTATTTAAAATACTGATTGTAAAATATTTTTGAAAAGTTTGTAAAAATGCAAAATGCAAAATAGGTTTTTGGAATCCATTTTAAATGTAAAATGAATAAATAAGTATTTTAAATAGTTTTCGAATGCAAAATTTTTCCTGCGGTATACATTTTTTAAAAGTATTTTACGTTTGAAATCCATTTTCGAACAGAATTCAAAGTCCTGAGTATCATTCAAAGTCCCTATAGTATTATAAAATAAAGTATTTCTGACGGGAATATTTTAAATTTTTTAATATTATGATTTGGAAACGGGATTATTTATTTGAATAAATCAAATTAATACAAGAAGCGCCAATTACGGTCAAAATTAGATGTTAAGAGTGAAATACATTTTTAGAAATGTATATAGTATTTTACATAAAGCTGGAACACTCATTTTTTATTAAGATTCGATATTTATGGAATTAATTTTCTGTTTGTCTGGAATTAATTTTCTGTTTACAATTTAATTTGCAGTTTATTTGAATATTCATAAAACTCTTCGGAGTCGGTTCTTCTTATATGTCAATGATTCTACAGAAAATTTATAATAACATAGAAAAACCATTTAATATACTATTTTATAAATAGTTAAATGATAAACATGGTTCTCATTTCAAATGTAAAATGAAAATGATTTTCCAAAAACCATTTAAAATGAAAAATGTAAAATGCATATAAATACATATTTAAAATGGAACTATTTTAAATATTATTCAGCCCTGCATTTGCGTCGACTTGAATTATCGGTAAATAGAAAGTAAATAGAAAGTCCATTGCACATAGTTGAATAAATTATATTTTATAATTACAATAACTATAAAATAGTTATAAAAAAATCGGTTATTCAACTATGTATATTAATTCCACATAATATAAAATTTGTATAATTGTTTTCTTACATTACTATCACTATGTTATTTTTGCTTGTATTCAAGGACGTTTCGTAGTCATTGACCAGCATAGTTGGCATATGGCATACAGTATAACATCGAGAAGCATTTGAACTTCCACTTGATTATAATCGCTTTTATATGAGATCGTGAACTTCTTTGATTCTATCACGCTATTAAAGAAAGACGTAGAAGACTAAACGCGCGCTCAGAACTATGAGATTTTCGGACGTTCGTGGCTTTATGTCTCTTACACCAAATTGGTCAAGCGATGCGTACGCGCCAGGCTCTTCGTTGCGCCACGAGTCTGGTTAACGAGACGACTAATTCGAACGTGTTAGGTCCACGAAGAAGAGGTGGTCGCGACGGCATAGTGGTGGTGGTGGTGGTGGTGGTGGTAGCGGCGGCTTAAAAGCCAGCGGGGAAGGAGGTGAGAACGGACCTCGGTCCTCTCACCACCCGCACTCTCGATCAACAATAATACGCGCGAGAAGGAACCTGGTAACGAAAGAGAAAGAGAATGAGGACCGGGAGCGAGACTGTGCGATGCTCGTGTTGGTGTAGAGGCCCAGCGTGTTGATAGCGTGGAAAGATGACCTCAGAGATGGGACTATCATTCTTCGAGACCCCGGCCCGAAATTACGACGCTTGCTGCACTCGGTGGTGAGACGAAGACCTCTCCGATCTTGCCTTTCATCTTGCTACCAGCGCACTCGATCATCCGCTTTTTGCCTTTATTATTGATGGTAACACGTAACAAACAAAATTGCTTGGGATATTCATTTTCGTGTAGATGCCGATGGTATAGCGGGAGAAATACGAAATCTCAAGAGGCATTTTTTTGTCTGGTTATTCTTACGTTTATCGAGGAACCGTGCAAGTCCAAGTTTTTGTTATTAAATGATAATTTTTTTATATTATTGCTTTTAATAAAGGTAAGTTCGTAATTTGCGATATCAAAACGCGATTTTTTATTTTCTCCAATCGACACTTTTATTGAAATACGTTCGAAGAGAGATACGATAGAGTTCTGCCATAAATTCGCAAATAAAAATAGATCTCTTTGAGCAGCTTACGTAAAACTGACTGTCACGGTTTGAAGCATCGAAAAGGGTTCTCTCGTCGGGATTTCCATCGACCACGATCTATCTTGTTCAAGTACGTTTACTATACGGATGTGACACGTTGAAACGAACTCGATTGTACAGTTAATCGCGACTATACCTTCGTTATTTTTGAAAAAAATTGTGATTGTCTAAGTAATTCATAGTGCTCAATTTGAGTAAAAGCGACTTTCTTGCTAAACACACGTTGTGACGTTGCGATTATAAAATCTCTTCATAATTGACATGCCGGTGCCAATAAAGATGACAGTCCATTTGCGCTTTCATAAACAAAATCGTTTGTTAGCTAAATGTCTTATGTAAAATCTGCGAAATAATACGCAAAGATAGCTATTCGTATTCTATTTAAATTCATTTTTCATTGGTGATTCATTCAACGGATGTATGAATTTCGTATGAAATGCGTTATTTCGAGCTTCAGGAGTCTCGAAAATCTTGACACAGACCTGGCAAGAAATATTGAAAGACGACAGTGCAATGAATACTGACGTGTCGAGTGCGCTTACAATTGGAGAAGTCGAATCTTGCCGCATCTTGATCATTATCATGTTAATGAACAGAAAATATTGATCTAAATGAAATAATTCTGTTAGGCATGATTTTCACGGGCATCGAATTAATTTGTATTCACTGTCACATTGGTGTAGCTTTATACGTTTAAGTTTTATCGAAATTACAATGCAAAGAGATGCGTTTTATTTGAATTTAATGCCTGATGTACATTAATATTTATAGATGTACACTGAAAAAAGTTTCGGTTGTATCAACAAGAAGTGAACTAATGTCTTCAAAGTTAAAATGAAAATAATCTTAATTATATAACAATGTAAGTATATATTGTATAAAAGTATACATATACATAATAAAAATTATATATAAATATATGTGTATTAAAAAATTTAATTTATTCATTCATATATAAGATAATTTAAGATATTACTTTTTTGTAGTATATTTATTTAATAAAAATTATTTAATAAACAAAATCGTAGGTATCACACATTATGACGCATTATCTACATAAACGCAAGAAAAGCGAAATGTCAAGTTAAACTTATAACAAGAATTGACAAGTCGAACAAAATATGCATTTTGATTGTATTAATCAGAATTATTAATGGAATTTCTGATTATCTCGACTAGAATGTTTCACAGATCTAAATATCTGATTTATATCTTTCCAGTTGAATCTAATCAAATTTCCAATTTATGCAACTAGCTTTTTTTCCCAATTAAATGTAAAGATAATATAATTTTGATATTAAGATACTGGTAATACGTTTCTTACAATTGAGCATTATCTCACGTAAATGATAAACTGGTGCCGAGCAGTCGGCAAGTTCATTAGTCCGCTTTTCTAAGAGACTTCTTGGAGGTCATGACTAATGCAGTCTGAACTCGGTGAAATGGTATAACACTCATCAAAACGCCGCACATTGCACGCGCGCGCGCGCGCGTACACGCGAAACTCATTCTTTTCCCACCGCAATTAGGTTTCAGAATACTCATTTTGTTCAACAACACCAATTATATATCTCAGAAAGAGACAGATATACAAACCGGATAATTATCAAGCCTTAAATTTACCTCCTTATGCAATGAAACAAATGCGCATTATTATATTATTATATGCGCATACACATATATAGTTATACATGATATATTTTTCAAAATCACAACTCAGAGGAAATAAAAAGTGACGAGAAATTTCACGTAATGAGAGAGCTAATTAGAGAGCCAATTGACTATAATCACTGATTAAAACCACGAGATAATTTTGTGATCATCTCAACACTGTTCATTGATGACTACGATATGAATCGCTTATCAGTATATAAAGTATATAAGTACCGGATTAATCGCGAGTTCTTGACGAGTAATCGTTTCGAACCGAAGTATTGCCGCCAAAAGAACGAAGCGACTTGATATCGCGTGAGTCACATCCCACGGTCTACACATTCCTGCATGATGTCATAATGTGATACTCTCATGCATACATGTCTCTCGCGCGGTGGTCAAACGACCGTCAGGATATAAACCGAGCAAAGTATTTCGTTTTCCTGAATACGAATCATCGTTGCTACTAAACGTGATGTGACATGTTAACGATAGCCGCAAAACAGGCCTTCGATTTTGTTGATGCTTGAAGCGGCTTTATTAACTTCAGACATCGATGAACGATATATCAAATAAATATTTCAATAGAAAATTTATTTTTTACTATGTAAATTTTATTTTTTTATGTATTAAAATTTACTATGTAAATTTTAAATAAAAATTTATATAGCTTTATTAAATTGAATTTTTAGGGATATTCTGGAATCTAGAACTAAAAAAATCTATTTGTTTATATTTTTTAACATTTAGAATCTAAAAAATAAGTTCCTAAAAGATTTTATTAATATTCATCAAAATAATGAAAATATAGTTTTTAAGTTATAGGGCACATATTACACAATGCTCTGTCATCACATTCAAAGGTAAAAAATGCAAAAAAAAATGAAGCATACATATTTCGAGTTAGAGGAGGATTTATTCTATGATTTGTTTATGACACAGATTATAATCACAGATTAAAAATAAACTTTTATTCATAACTGCATGTTTTATATTGCAGCTTTTTATATTATAATTCTATTTGAAATTTTAAACGCGTTTTTTTCGAAGCTATATTTTTTTAAGTTGGTTAATACGATTTCTCAGAAACTACTGAACCAATCAATTTCAATTTTTACATATATGTAAATGTCTGTTTATCGCATGAACTAGAATTATTAAGATATCTATAAACTAGCTATTATATTTTATAGATGTTAAATTTAAAAATTTTGTTAAAACATTGACACTTGTCTTTTAAAACTGCATCATTTTAACAATTTGCAATGGTTTTCTTAGTTCAAACTATAATCACACAAACTATAATAACTGGAATAATGAGTAAGAATTCTTTTAGAATTTCAAGAATTGAATTTTTTATTTCGATTAAATTGAAAAGCTGTAATCAAGTCAACTACATATTTATTTTGTTTTTTTTTTAAATTTACATTACGTAAAAAATAATGAACATTTAATCAAAATCTGTATAGATATTTACTAATAAATATGTACAAGTAGATGTATAAAAGCGTAGAAAAATATATGTAGTAGTTTTCTTTAAAAAATTTTTCAAAAGTAATAAATTTTCCAAAATAACATTTTCGTTCTAGACTAGAATA
>Ga0157364_1001873_pt1 | contig 18713 bp, 18 predicted proteins | sample AttsexASBM2_FD_111476 | JGI IMG/M metagenome (GOLD analysis project Ga0157364, IMG submission 111476) | Fungus gardens microbial communities from leaf cutter ant in Ribeirão Preto, State of São Paulo, Brazil - Atta sexdens ASBM2 | ecosystem: Host-associated > Fungi > Mycelium > Unclassified ...
ATAGGAGTATCTCCACTGTAGAAGACAGAATATCCAGATGGTTGCAACACTGCCATAAAATGTGTTGTGAGAAAGGTGGCCACCATGGAAGGCAGGCTTGTATAATTCGGAGATGATATCACCATGGAGATATAATTTCCAGATAGGTGGGCTTGCATATAACAAGTAATATAAAGATAAGAATAAGGGAATTTGGATTAGAAAGAGTAATAGTATTAAGGTAGATTAGACTTATAGTTGCATAGATAAGTTTAACACAACCTCATTTTGTGAAGAAAGAATTTGTAGAGCTACACTCTAGTTTTCTGACTCTCTAGCTAAAATAGAAGAGACAGCTTCTGTGCATCTAGCTTGAAATCTCACAGTATCTAATAGATAGTGAGTATATTTTGACTTTGTAGCTCTTTTTGCCACAGTACATATAAAGATCGTCCTCAATATATCTTTTCTGCTTGTTAATATTCAGTCATTCATCACTACCCAACCTTCTGGGTATGTTAATTCAGAAGGAAGAAGTTCAATAGTTTTCTACTTAAAGTTACATTTATAAGGAATACAAATGTAAATAGGTAGGATAGAGGAGCAGATAAGAAGTTTTGAGCATAAATATGTTCTCTTTTGCATTTCCAGTAACAGTTGTCCATGATTATAGCTAGTAGATATATTACTTGAAAAAAAGTAAATTTTCCTTCTTCTTATATATAGATAGAATCCTAGATTTTGTTGGGAAATTCTGAATAGTAATAGTAGTACAAAATGTTATCTTCCTAGTATAGTTAGGACATATATCTCATAAATTCAATATTGCAAGTTACAATTTTCTCACCAGGCTTCATCTGCAAATTGTTAAGTACAACAGCAGCTTCTCCAATAAGATTAGATTAACTGAAATGAAGTGGGTTCAGTTTTAGAGTTAGTTTTGGTAAATCATCTACTTTTCTTAATCTAGACTGATTAAATACAGAGAAAAGTTGTTCTAATAATAAGAGACTATATATACTCTGAGTTTGTCAAATACCAAGAAGGTCATCATCTAGAACTCTAAGAGATTTGTTGTGGAATAGAGAGAGCTTTGTCTACAAAGTGATTGGTAATTTGAATTTAAACTTGATTTATGCTAAAAGAAGACATTTATGTCAGATATTAACCATTATCCAGAATAGATGGTAGGTAATATTAGTTAGTATATGACATAGTTATCTAACAATTTATAAAAAATATATTTTTTCCAATCTTCTCAATGTTTATATGATAGTTTACCTTGATAATATTCTTATCAGCTCTGACAACATGGTCAATTATTGAAGTCATTTCAAAAAAGAATTATGCTAACTCTACAAAGTTAGACTCTATGTAAAAGCTAAGAAATATAAGTTTTACTTTAAATCAGTGAAATACTTTGAGTATATCCTCTCTTCTTCTGAATTAACCATAGCAACTGATAAGATCAAAATAATTCAAGAGTAGTCTGAGCTAAATAAAATCAAGGATATACATATATATTCCTCAGATTTGCTAACTTTTATTAAAGGCTTATAATTACTTAGATATAGCTGCTCTATTAATCTGCTTTACTTAGAAGAATATTTCTTAGAACTTTGACATCCTCTTTAGTAAAGCCTTCAGCAACCTCAAAGATTTATTCTTTTGTCCAACTTTTAGAACTTAAGTTTATATCAAGAATAAGAGCAGTAATAAAGGCTTTTTTAGGTTAACCCAAGAGAACTCAATGGAATTCATGTTATAAAATCAATATATCATAGTTATATTGTATGATATTATCTACTCTAAAATATTTTATAACTTTCTTCATGTTGTGCAATGGTGTGAATGTGACTGTGACAACACATCACAACCCTTTTTCTTTAAGTCTAAATAAGAAAATAGAGTAAAAAATAAAGAGAAAAATAAAAGAGAATAAAATGAAGTCTATTATTCTTTATTCTAACAATTCTCATTTATTGGATCCCTAATACCCAACCAATTATCAAGACTGACACTTTTGATTATACTCAATCCCTTCTTTCTCTTGTACCACCATCTTGCATGGTAGTGCCCATAAGAGACTTAGGGAATAAATTCTTCATTTCTTCAACAAATACGCATTCTCAGCAAAATGTCAACTCTTTAATACCAACTGTGTCTTCTGTAAACGTCACAGAGATGGACAGCTCAACAGGACAAGCACCTGTATTCGACTTTGAGGTAAAAGATAGAATCCTTACTTCTGCTGTAAATTTTTCCAGAGAACCCTCAATAGCATCCTCTGGCTGCTCAACTCCATATCACGACAGGATGGACACCAATATGGATTGTAGTTCCACAATGGAAGAACCGACTCCTGAACTGTCCTATGAGACAGAGTAGGAAAAAGCATTACAGGTCAGTATAGCGGCTGACCTACAGGAGCCCATGAGGCCCAAGAGAGGTAACATTGAGACCCTTTCAACATATGCACCACATGAGGAAAGTATAATTAATGTTCAGCTTTCTTATGATATACAGGCCCCAACTGAGCCAGAATTATGGAGTGGATCATTCCACCCCATCTCACTTCACAGGTCAATTGAACACTTTGCATCGGACGCCAAAAGTATCAAGATAACTTTCGATTTCTTGGCAAAGTACATTAAGAACAAACAGGTAAATAGCAGTATGGTAAATAATCTCACTGATTTCAACGGCATGGGCGATGCCATCTGGAACTTTATATCTTCAGTATATAAGGCTAAATGGGACTCTCTCAACACTGACAGGAAAAACAACACTCTCAGAGTTAAAATTTCCTCGAAATTCATCCTGAGAATTATACCTTCCAACAATAGTAACAAGAAAGAAATTGCTAAACCAGTCCCAGTTACCATCAACAAAATTCCTTCGCCACCCCCTCTCCCGGCCAAGTCAAAGATGGAAGTCAACGTTATTTCCAAGTATTTCAAGTCCAAGAAACCCATGGTTGAAAACAAGATGCAAGGCAAATTCAACAACTCTGGCAAGTCTTATGCTCAGGTCTCTAAATTGCCTGTCAACACATCAGAAGTACTTAAAATAAAGAAAACTTTCCTATCTCTGAGTGCCAAAAAGATTGACCAGGTAAACAGCATTGTCAATGGTTAACCCAAATCGAAGCCGCATATCAAGATGACGACTAAAGGACTATCAAGAAAGCAAGTAATTATCCCTATGAGTGGGGAAAATATCAGTAACTTTATGAAGAATTCATTCCTCCATGTGGCTAACATCAACAGACTTTTATACAATGCTAAATCAGAAGTTTTAGTTGATTACATCTGATCCGATCCTACAGGAGTCACTATCATCACAAACAAAATTTCTCAACAATCCGACATGATGATCATAAATCAATATGTCAAAAGTTCTAACGACATCAATTCCCTCCAGGTGGAAGAACCTCGTCTTCCTAAGTCTAAGTCTTACTTAAAGATCATTGGTATTCCGTTCTACCCGTATGAGAATTCTCAAGAAAGGCTCACTTCCAACGACATCGAAATGATTCTCAAGCAGAATCAAATTTTCAACAATATTTCTTTGGCTTCAAAACCAAGAGTAATAAAGGTATCTCTGAAATCTGACATGTCAATTGTTTGGATAGATATTTGGGACATTCAGAGTGGCAGTAATGCCAAGATGCTCATTAACAGATGTTTCAACGTTAGAAGATATATTGCAACCACTCAGGAAGCCAACATAAACCCAGGTGTCCCACAGTGTAAAAATTGCTGGAAGTGGGGTCACGTGATATTCTCATGCAGAATCCAAGAATAAAAATGCATCAAATGCAATGGTCCTCACAAATCTGAAAACCATCGGGAATTTGAATGGTGTTGTAAGGTGAACAATAAAATCAACCCTTTAAGATTGGAAACAAAAAAAGGGGAACCATACCCTCACTCATTCAAATGTTCGAATTGCCAAGGAGATCATCAAGTGGACTCTAACCAATGTCTATTCTGGGGACACAGGTTCAATAGGGAATGGCAACAAAGGAAGTATGCTGAGATCCGTGAAAACAGGTCCAAGTCAATTTATTCTGAAGGGAACAACGTAGCTCATCAATGATTGTGAAAAATCTCAAAATTTTCTTGCGAAACGTTCACAAGAACTCACTCATTGTCAACACTCTTCTTGAAACTCTAAATCAGTTTGATATCATTTTAATTCAAGAACCTCCTTGGTCTGAAATTCAAAAAATCCCTAGCTCTTCAGATAGTGACAGAGAACCTCTCATGGGTACTACCCACCATCCTAACTGGATCTCATTTGCAAGAATCCCATCGGACAGGGCTAACTTTCCTAGAGTCATCGCTTACATCAACATATGCCTTTCTTCTTTATGTTTTCTTTTTCGCAAAGACATTATCAATCATAGGAACATCATTCTTATTTTCTTCTTTAACAACAATATTTGCTATTATATCATGAACATCTATTCTGATTCATCACATACAGCCTTAAAGTATCTAAAGGATACTGAGGTAAACATTAATAATGTCCTTCTTATGACAGGAGACTTTAACATTAGAGATAGTTTATGGGATGCATCCTTTCTGTTCCATTCTTCTATTAGTGATGATTTAGTTATTATAGCTGATTCTTTCAATCTTTCACTGTCTACTCCAACTAACCCTTGTTCTACTAGGTACTCTGATATGGCAGGAGAGTCTAACTCCGTGATTGACCTCATGTTCCTTTGCTATGGATTATTGGAACTTGACTAACATTTAATCCATCTTGATTCTCAATTATTCTCAGATCACGCCCCTCTCTCCATCGATATCCCTATCATTGAAGAAGTCATTCTAACATCCAAACTCTCTCTGGCCCTAAAAAGCAACCAAGAAAATGCCTTCATTGAAGACATTATTTTGAACTTCAAAATCATGGACACATCTAACATTGATGACACTAAAATGTTAGAACGTGCAGTCAACTAACTAGGAATGATTATTGACCAGGCATGGACAAAAAATGCCAAGAAATCAAAAATCTCCAAACATTCCAAACAATGGTGGACAGATGAATGTAGTCGCTCTCTCAATAACTATAGAGCGTCAAGAAGTCTCAAAAATTGGAAGAAATTCAAGAAGACAGTCAAAGATGTCAAGAGATCATTTTTTGACGAAAATATTCAAGAAGTTGCAAGCAAAAGTTGGGGTCCTTGGAAACTGATGAACTAGATTAGGAGACGTAAACTTTCCGCTATCGAGGCTATCAATCATAACGGTCAACTGTATCTCTCCCCTGAAAGCTTATGGAACATCCTTCATAGCACTTTCAATACTGCTCTAAATCATCAGGTTGATCTCAACATCCTTAATGAGGTAGAGTGCAAACCTTCTGTATTATGGAGCCCTTTCTCCAAAGAAGAGTTCAAATCAGCGATCAGCAAATATAGCAATTTATTAGCGCCTGGTCCAGACAAGTTAACATGGCGCCACCTGAAATTCATTGTCAATCAAGATACTTGCCTCAGCAACATAATCAACATTGCCGATTCATGCATCAATTTAGGCTACTGGCCAAAATACTTCAAGTATTCATCCATGATAATTATATCTAAACCCAACAAGACATTATATGATCAGCTGAAAGTGTATCAGCCCATTGTTCTCCTCAATACCTTAGGAAAACTCATCAAAAAGGTGATCGCAGAAAGACTACAATTCACAGTCGCAAGTAATGATTTTATCCACCTAAGTCAACTGGAGGGTTTAAAATTCAAATCCACCACAGATGCCAGCATAGTTCTTACTCACATCATTCAATCAGGATGGGTCAAAGGCAAATCGACAAGCTCTCTTGTATTTGACATATCTCAATTCTTCCCATCGCTCAACCATAAACTTCTAACTCTCATTCTTGAGAAGGCAGGCCTTGATTCTAAAGTAACCTCTTTCTTTGTGAACTACCTAGTCAAGAGAAAAACAAGTTATGTGTGGAACAACTTTTCTTCCCCTAATTTCGAAGTCAATGTCGGAGTAGGCCAAGGATCGGCTCTCTCTCCTATTCTTTTAGCTTTATATCTCACTCCATTTCTATATATTCTAGAAAAATGATTAAAAATTTTAAAAATTCCCATTTCTATTCTTTCGTTTGTGGATGATGGTCTCATTATCACACAGAACAAATCTTTAGACATTTATAACTCTCATCTTTTTTGTAGTTACAATATTTTTTCTAAACTCCTTAACAGTTTTGGTCTCATCATCGAACATTCGAAAACTGAAATTTTCCATTTCAGCAGATCTCAGGAATTCTTTAATCCTCCTTCTCTAGACCTTTCCCCAATTGGAGGACCAATTTTACAATCCAAAGACACTTGGAAGTATCTAGGCTTCATCTTTGATCGCAAGCTAATGTTCCACAAACATATTGATCACTACTCAAATAAAGTAATATCTACAGTCAAATGCATAAAGCTTTTAGGAAATTCGTCTCGAGGAATCAACCTTCTTCAAAAATGATTGCCATACAGAAGTTGTGTTCTTCCTATAGCACTTTATAGCTTCCAACTGTAGTTTTACAACAAAGCCCCTTTATCGTACTACTTGAAAATCTTGGATAAAATGCAGAGAAGAGCCGCTATTTGGATTTTAGGGGCATTCAAAATGTCGCTATCAGAGGGAATTGAAGCAATTGTAGGAATTATACCTATCAAACTCCACCTTCAGAAACTCGCTAAAAGATCGCAAATTCACCCCTTCAAGCTCTCTACCAATCACATCTTAAGAGAACTAATGGATGATTCTCCCATTTTGTCCAATAAACCTAATCCTCATGCAGTTAGTTCTCTCACAAACTGTCAAAAGAACATATCCAAAGGCCATCTTATCGATTTGTGCAACAAGGCCTATGGTATCTTCCCATCTTTTTCTCCTCTTAATCTGGAATTTATTCCTGGTTCTCATATTATGGATAATTTTTCTGATCATTTTTCCTTTAATTTAGTTAATAATAATAAAAAAGAAAAAGATAGAATCTGCACTCAAGACCTAGACAAAATGGTTCTTTGAATTTCTTCTTCGCTGTCTTTAGCCCTCGTAGTAACAGATGCTAGCATCAAAAAAGACATTGCTACTTCTATATTGCACATGCACATAGCCAATCACCCTCTCACTAAAACAGTTCATCATGCAGCATTTGTAACAAGCATGGAAGCAGAACTGTTTGCTATCAGATGCGGTATCAACCAGGCTTGTACTAAAGAAAACGTGTCCAAAGTCATCATTGTCACAGACTCTATCTACACTGCAAAGAAAATATTCGACAGCAAATCTCATCCATATCAATTTTACACTACAGTGATTCTCAGCGAGTTGTGGTGTTTCTTCAGCTCAAACTGTGAAAATTCTATTGAATTTTGGAAATGTCCAAGTCATCTTAAATGGAGGTTTCATAAGGACATTGACAAAGACTCAAAATCGTTTAACCTAACTCCTTCCTACCCTTACAAAATATCTTGGGATTATTGCAAGAAAACTAATAGTAATGATATCATCAACCAGTGGAAGATGATGTTCCAAGCATCGGATGGAAAAGGAAAACATTTTCTAGATCTAGTAGACAATGATTTCAACAACATTGAACCTGGATACACCAAAGGCAGTCCATGGCTACAAGTCTTTGGCCATTCTAATTCGCTATGTACTTGTGCTACGAGAGCAATCACCAATCATGCCCCTATTGGGGAATATTGGCTAAGGTTTTTCCCCCACAAAGACTTTAAGTGTCCTTGTAACAACTATTCTATTGAATTGAGGAGACACATTCTTCACAAGTATAGAAGATTCAACGGGTATTGGAACCCCAGAAGAGATTTTTTGAATCATTTTACTATGTTCTTGATTGCCAATCCCAATGCTTTCACATTTTCAAACAATTAATGTATTATGCCAAGTACAACTTGGTTTTCTTTCTATTTTTCCTTTCGATTAGTTCCTTTTTTTCCTTTATCTCTCTCTTTTCTTTTTTCAGTTTATCTCCCCTTGTTAGTTTGTTTCTTCTGTATGTAGTTATGAAGTAGCTACCACAGTCTGCCTTCACACGCTGTGTAATAAATTGTTGATATATAAAAAAAAAAAAACTTTTGATTATACTTTCACTGCTATTCTACCTATTATAATGAAAGATAAGAAAGTTTATCCAGTTATACTCCACTTTCATATCTCTAAAATAGTTGAGCTCAACTATTAACATGATCATGAATCATAAAAACCTAGAATAATTTTCAACCACCAAAGTTCTCACCTATTAAGTAAGATAATCAGAATTTCTTTTGTAGTTTAACTTCATCATTTATTTCTGTTCTGGTTTTCTTAGATCAAAACTAGATGCTCTTACTCATAAATAGAATTTCTACCTAAAGGAGGATAATACTGACTATGTTTCTATCAATCCACACAATACTTGGCCTATCTTCACTCACAGTTAACTCACAACATCTCTTAATGCTATTGTTCTTATCTCCTCCTTTCTCTATGCAGCTACTATTGTAGACTTTAATAGCCTTCATAATGATATCTGTTTTGCTACCATACAAGACAGCTCTCTTATGGAACACCTTCAACCAGCAGAATATTAATTATTAGACACATCTGAACTCTTATTCCTCAACTACAGAATTCATATACTCCTAGAAAATAACCTTTATACATGAGTTCTCCAGTATTATGATCATATTCTTGCTAGTTATTACAGATAAAATAAAAAACTAGAGCTTATCTGCTATAGATACATATGGTACAATATATGTGCTGATGTCAAAGACTTCTGTAAGCTCTATATTATATACATGAGGTCTAAACTACAGTATCACAAGCCCTATGGATTCCTTAAACAACTTCTAATTCCCAAACATTTATAAAACAAAACTTAATATTTATAGATCTCATCAAGAAACTTCCTCTTTCTTCTGTATTTGAGTCAACTTTTGTTATTATTAACTCTCCAAACATCAGAATAGTGAATAATAAACTTGGTTTTATTTTCTTTTTCTCATTTTTTTTATTTTATTTTTTGTTTTCATTTTACTTTTCTTTATTTTGGACTTAGATAAAGGTGTGGTGTAATGTCATACAAGTCACAAAGCATGATGGAGGTGTGACACAAAGAAGAAGGTAGAAGGTTCAAATGATATCATATAGTATAACAACAACATGTTGGCCTTATAGAAAGTATATGTACTTTAGAATAGATTAGTTATAGTATATGCACAGACTATGGTTTAGTATATAAGGTAGACTATCTTATACTTAGAACTCTATCAAGTTCCTTTGTATTAACTCAATACAAAAGTCATTTTTTATCTTTAACTCAAGGGTTTAAGTTATAATATCATATTCATTCTAACAGTAAACACCATTACTTTCTTCAAATTAGCAGTGTTCTATTCTATGTTATCTCTGACTGTGAATCAGAGTTTGTATCAAACTTCTTCCATTCTCTAGAAGCTATTCTTAACATACAACTTTATTTCATTTCTAAATAATATCTAGAGGGCAATAGCCAGATAAAATATACAAATCAGATATTAGAACAGTATCTCTATAGTTGATCTAAACTACTACCACTATCTGTGATCATAAATAATGAATCCAAATACAAAATTTCCTGAATTATTAGCTCTAAAATTGATCAAAGATATATATATAAACTACTGTACAAGTATCAAAGTTAAAGACAATAAACTTAAAACTTTTTTATTTTATTTTCTATTTTCATTTCATTTATTTTTAGACTTAGGGTTAGGAGTTAGCATGATGTCATATATGACTGTCACAAATATTACACATCTATTATATAAAACATAAAACATTATAGAAAGTTCCAGAACAATGATGTTAGTCTATATGTTAACAGCATGTAGTACACATAATCTTTAGGATATGCTAAGGTTAGTGTAGTACAGACCAGTAGTCTGGCATATATAAGATAGACACTTTGTACTTGGAACTCCATCAAGTTTTCTTGTGTAACTCTTATATAAGGTTTCTTTTCTTGACCAACTCTAAGGTCTTGAGATTGGAACATTAGAACTTAATATCTATCTCTTAAAACCATCCAACTCAGGGCCATTTCTTCTTACTCTCTCATTATCCTTGACTGAGGAATGATACTATTCTTTAGTCAAGAAGAATAGCCAGGCCCTAGGCTTAAGAGATATACTAGCTAGATAGAAAAGTCTAGATATTCAGATTGTGTTAACACTCACTGATGTTTTCTGGATATATTATCTTTCATAGACATGTTAGATAGAAATTTTCAAGTAGTAGCTCTGTGCTGTATGATCCCTTTGTGATCTATCCATACAAAAGGACAGTAATAGCTCTTAAAACATCATTGAGAGTAGAACATTCTTCTTAGGACAAAATTGTTTACAATTCAATTAGAATAGTAGTTGGTAGTTCAGGTAGTCAGTAGATAGTATGAGGTAGACAAGAAGAGTGTTACTAACACCTACTGAGATTGATTCAAGCTCAGAATATAATTCAGAGAGAGAAACCAGTACTAGTTCCATCCTTTCTCTATATACATCTTTACCCACTACACTACTACCACTATCATTGTTGATCAAATTTCCATTCCTTTATAATAACATAAGTCAAATTAACTCAATTCAAATAAAGTAGATTATCTGGCAATATCAGGAGTAAATCATCATTATACAAACATAGCTCCAGGTGTTAATGGGAGCAGCAGCAGTTCCTAGACCCAACACCAGGTCAAATATAGAAGTGGCTAAGCCACAAACATTCAATGGAGAAACAGAGAAGATTTCAAATTTTCTAATGATATATAGGCTTTTCATAAGAATAAGAATGAGAGATAATTCAGTAGAAGAACAAATTCAGTGAATTTTGTCATTTGTATAAGGAGGCTTAGCAGATATATGAAAGGAGGGCATCTTGGAGGATCTGAAAGCAAGAATACTAGAATATGGAATAATAGGGAAATTTTTAGCAAATTTGAAAAGAGAATTTGGCAGAGGAAATAATGAGATAATAAAGGTAGTATATCAGGCATAGTTCATACTAAAAGGCAAAAGTTCATAAGGTTGGCTAGGAAATACATAGATTTTCTACTCTATGTAATGAGCTTAGTGATGTAAACTTGTCAAAATGACCTTAGCTTTAGCTTATATGCTGTGCCATCTGTCTGCTATATAGTCATAACTTCAGATGAGTGAATAAAGTCTGAGATGGAAGTAAGTGCTAATATTGGTATATTATTATTAAACACTAGAGATTAAGTTCAATAGAAGTTATCTTTATTGATTATTAGACTAGCAAATTATAGTGTAACTACTAGTCTTATATACAAGTTAGATATATAGGAGATGTTAGAGTTTTCAGTGCATAGCCCCTAGCAGAGGTTTTAGTAGTGAAACACTAAAAGAGATTAGATAGAAGAACTCTGTCATAGAAGACCAAGTTCAATAGGAGCATCCTTATTATGGAAGACCAGATACTCAAATTGTTGCATTACCACCACAGAAATATATTATGAAGGATGGCTGTTATAAAAGATGGGCTTGTATTGGAATATTATAATGACAACACCACTACAAAATGTATCTTCAGAATAAGTAAACTTGACATATAACATAGTGGCATTAAATAAAGTAGAACAAGAGAATAGAACAATGGAGAAATTTGTATAGGAGTTTAGGAGAGCAACAAGAGATAGTGGAAGAGTTTAAGCAAGGAATGAATAGGGTAATTAGAAGAAATTTAATGGAGGCAGAACAGCCTTCTAGAAGTATGGAATAATGGTATAAGAGGGCAAGAAATCTAGATAGACACTAAAGGGAGAGTAAGAGAGAAGAGAAGAAGTTGAAAGGAAGAAAAGAAACAGGAGCTTCAGCTCAAAGGGTAAATGTACCAACAACTGCTGGTAGAACATAAGGACAATGATTACCTTAGCCTTAGATTTGGCCTAGGAGATAGGAGTTTCAACAGTAGGTGCTAGTAGGGTCTTTTCTAATAAAAAAAGTAGAATGAATGAATGCAGTCATTGTAAACTGAACCAATGGATAGGGTTTATACCAAGGCATGACTCATATGCAATGGAGGTAGACTGTGATAGGAACTGTTATAGTTGTGGAGATTTTGGATACTTGGCAAGAAATTGTAGGAATTAGAGAATTGTAAAATGAGAAAAAAAACTGGGGAGTATGGGAACAATTCAAATAATGGACAAAGTAATTTAAATTGGGAGGAGAGCTTAATAGTCCTTGATTAGGCTCTAGTAATTACAATATATTTGCAATACACTCTAGAATAATAAATCCTGCTGCAACCTAAACAATAGGAACATGTTGAGAGAGGTTACAGTGAAGATTGGATTAGAAAGAATTAATACATAGGAAGGGATGACAGTAGAAGCATTATTGGATAGTAGAGCAATAGAGTTAATTATAAGCTTAGAGTTTGTAAGAAAGTAAGAGTTCAAGTTAAAAAAAAATAGAAAGGCCTATATATATGAGAAATGTGAACAGTTTCTTCAACCAAAAGAGATCTATTAAGCATATATTGAAGGTAAATATTTATTACTAGGAGCACAGAAAGAGAATAATGATTGATATGATTATAGGCTAGAAGTAGAGTGTAATTTTGGGAATATCATAGCTTATATGCCACAATCCTGAAATTGACTGAAGAATAGGAGAAGTAAAGATAACAAGATGCCCAGAAGAGTGTAATAGTCAACAGAGGCTGGAACAGAGGAAGTCAGAATAACAGAAACAGAAGGAAGAAGAGAGGAAAGAAAAGGAACAAAAGAAGGAGAAAGAAAGAAGAAAAAACCAAAAAAAGAAAAAACAATAGAAGTAAAAAAAGATAGCAGAGAAGTGGGAAATTTGGGATAAAGAGAAAAAAGCAGCAAAGTTTAAAGAAAAGGCCAAGAAATTGGTACCTCAAAGATTCCATCAGCAGATTCATATCTTCAGAAAGAAAGTGGATGAAAGAATGCCAACAAAGAAGGTGTAAGATTATGTAATAGAGACAAAGAAAGAGTTTGTACCAAGAAAGAGAAAGGTGTATCCATTGTTAAGGAAAGAGAGGAAAAAAGTATGTGAGTTTATTAAAGAATAACTGAGGAAAGAATATATCAGACCTTCAAAATCACCTCAAATGGCATCTGTATTCTTTGTAGGAAAAAAGGATGGTAAGAAAAGAATAGTTCAGGATTATAGATATTTAAATGAATGAACTGTAAATAATAATTATCCTTTACCTTTTATTCCAGAAATTATAGAAAATATTAGTACTAAAAAATGTATCTACAAAATTGAACTTGCAGTAGAGGTATAATAATGTACAGATAAAAGAAGAGGATGAGTGGAAGGCAGTATTTACAACTCCAGAAGAGTCATTTGAACCAATAGTGATGTTATTTGGACTTACCAACTCTCTAGCAATATTTCGAATGATAATGAAGAAAATCTCACAGAACTTGATCAACACTGGGGAGATAGTGAGATTCATCAATGATATAATAATAGGAATGGAGGAAGAAGAAGAACATAAAGTAGTAGAAGAAGTAGTAAAGAGATTGGCAGCAAACAATCTGTATATAAAACTGGAAAAATGCAAATAGAAGGTTAGAGAAGTAGGATTCTTAGGAATAATAATTGGACCAGAGAGGATCAAGATGAAAGAAGAAAAGGTAAAGGGAGTATTAGACTGGCTGACTCCAAAATGAGTTAAGAATATATAGAAGTTCTTGAGACTCATTAATTATTATTGGTGGTTTATTAAAAATTTTGCAACAATAGCTAGACTATTATATGATATGGTAAAAAATAATCAGAAGTAAAAGTGGACAAAAAGACAAGAAGTAGTGTTTAAGGAGTTGAAGAAGAGGTTTAAAAAAGAACTAGTATTAGCAGCACTGGACTTAGACAAAAAAATAAGAATAGAAGTAGACATACCAGATTATGCAATAGAAAGAGTATTATCTATGAAGTGCAAAGATGAGAGATAGAGATCTGTAGTATTTCTCTCAAAATCTCTAAATGAGACAAAAAGAAATTATGAGATTTATGACAAGGAAATGTTAGCATTAATAAAGGGGTTGGAAAGCTGAAGGCATTTATTAGATGATGCCAAGTTCAAGTTTGAGATCTGAACAGATCACAAAAACTTAGAATATTTTATGAAAGCACAGAAGTTGAACAGAAGACAAGCTCACTAGGTACTCTACATGTCAAGATTTGACTTCACTCTGAAACATGTACCAAGAACAAAAATAGAAAAAACAAATGGACTTATTAGGAGACTAGTGTATTCTGGCTGAACTGCCAGTGCCAAACCAACTATGCCAAAAGACATTTTAACTGAAAGCTTATACTTTTCAGCCAACTAACAGTATATTTATGCTGATCATAAGAACTCAGGTAAGTAGCAGGCTTACAACCAAACTGGAAAGTAGAAATAGAAAACAGTAATATCAGATATTAATTAAAGAATAATGAATTCTTAATTTATCAGAAGTAGTAATAGAACGACTAGAGGTAAATATAGTAGAAAAAGTATTGCAAGAAGATGAATGGCAGATAGAAGAAAAGTTAGTGTTAAAGAAGGGAAAAATATATGTGCTAAAGAATGAGAAGTTGAGAGTGGAAATAATCTAGCTACATCATAATATACTAGTAGCAGGATATGGAGGAAGATGAAAGATAACAGAGTTGGTAACAAAGAACTACTAGTGGTCTAGAGTGATAAGGTATATATGAATATGTAGACAGGTATGATATATGTTAGAAAATGAAGAATAGGACAGAGACATTAGTAGGAAAGCTAAAGTTAAATGAGATACCAGAGAAGCTGTGGGCACACTTAACAGTTGACTTTATAACTAAGTTACCATTAGTAACTGAAAAGAATACAATCCTAGTAGTCTGTAATAGTATCATATGCAAGCTTACCTGTCTGGAAATTATATCTCTATGATGATATCATCTCCGAATTATACAAGCCTGCCTTCCATGGTGGCCACCTTTCTCACAACACATTTTATGGCAGTGTTGCAACCATCTGGATATTCTGTCTTCTACAGTGGAGATACTCCTATTCAACTCAGTCTTCCATGACGGAGTTACTCCGGTCAGTGTCTCAACACTAAAACCTCCACTCAGGATAATAGGTGTTTTACTGCTGAAACCCTGAGCATCTTCTATACTATCAGTTGTATATAAGACTAGTAGTTACACTGTAATTTGCTAGTCTGATAATCAATAAAGATAACTCTTATTGAACTTGATCTCCAGTATTCAACAGCAACACACCAATCAGCACTCATCTCAGACTTCTTCCTATTATCTGAAGTTGTGACCATGCAGCAGATAGACAGCACAGCACATAAGCTGAAGCCAAGGTCTTTCTACAAGTCTGCTCATCTCTGAGTCCATTCTGCAGACTTCCACCCCAGTGTGAACCATGCCTAACATTACTAATGGTTTGAAAAACAAACTACATTCAAAATTCTCTCTTCCATGTCCTTATCAATTCTAATTCTATACATTGTTTTATTGATACTATATTCATATATATCTATTTTATTTCTACTCTTCCAACACCATCTGTGGAACTCAAACTGTTTGATGGATCATCAAACAACATTATCTCTGAAACTACATCTCTCTCTATTACTTTTCCATTTGGTAACTAGATAAATTTGAATGTATATGTTATTTCATTTGACTCCTCTTGTTTATTGTTTATTGGTACTTGGATATAACTGGCTTACCTAATACAATTCATTTATTAACTAGACTACTAGGTTTATTACATTCTGACTGAACTTACAAAGAAATTCCTGTCTTTTCAAAAAACCTCTAGCTTACCCATTTTCTGACAACTCTGTATTTGCACAAAATCTCTCTATAGTTCCCATTCCTATACTAGACCCCTCTGTGGCTCCCAATTATATACCTGATTCTCCTATATTTTCTGTTCTCACATCTGAGAATCCTCTCTTGTGACCTCATATTACAATTATTAATGTACCAGTCTATTACAAATAAAGAAGTTAACCACTTTCTGTCTCAAGCTCTGCTCTGCAGATCTTGCTAGAAATTTAGTCAAAGTCATGAACAACTCTGTTGATCTATATACTGTACCACCAGAATACTATGAGTTCACTGACATTTTTAGCAAAGCCAAAGATAAACTCTTAGCTCTTTACTATTTATAAAGTCTACAGATAAGACTGGAGGATAGAGTAAAACTATTTATTGGAACCCTTTACTCACTCTCCATTGTGGAGCAGGAAGCACTTAAAGATTTCATCAGTAAAAGTCTAAACACTAGTTTTATATATCACACCTTCTCCTCTCACAGAGTGTTTGCACTTTTTAAAAAGATGGCTTATTCTACCTATATGTTAATTTATGAGAACTCAACTGTATCATACATAAAGATAGATATCCACTCTTATTAATATCCAACCTTCTTCACTCATTTTAGAAGGCACATATCTATACAAAGATCAACTTTCATTATACATATTACCTAGTCCAAATTGTAGAAGACAACAAATGAAAAACTGTCTTCTATAATTGTTACAGATCTTTTGAATAGGTAGTTATACCTTTTGGCCTTACTAATGCTTTTGTAGTCTTTCAACAGTTTATGAATGATATTTTCTCTTATTTTCTCAATATTAGGATAACTAGTGGGGTCTGTAGGATTTTGTAAGCTTTTACAATTTCCAGAAGAATCTAAGATTTATATTGACTACAGATTATAATAATACAGATTAAGGTTTCTAAAGGTAGAAGATATCTTATATACTAATAATATATATTCTTAACTTATGAATTAGCTTACTTCATAAGGAATGATAAGGACAGCATGGTCAGAGGTATTCTTGACAGAAATATCTAGAATATTAGTTTAAAATCTAGAAGAGAAGAGAGCTCTGCAAGCTTTCATAGTAGTGTTGTAATCAAAAGAATAAGTCATTTTATACTTAATATATATATAATAGTTTATCTTGATAACATTCTCATTTACTCAGATAACATTTCCAAACACTGAGGTTATGTTAAGGAAGTACTATGCTGACTTTACAAAGCTGAAATCTATACAAAGGCTAAAAAGTGTAAATTTCACTACAACTTAGTAGAATATCTTAGATATATCCTATTCCCTTTTAGGCTAACTATAGTATCCAATAAGATCAAAAATATTCAAGAATAACCCAAGCCAAAGAAAATAAAGGATATACAAGCTTTTCTTGGATTTGCCAACACTCCAATGATCTATCTCACTTAAAAGAATGTTCTCTGAAACTTTAACCTTTCTTATAGTAAAGTAATCAATAAACTTAAGAAAGCCTTCATTCCTGCCTCTATCCTTATTTGTTAGAAAAAAGGAAAAAGAAGTTTATCCAGTCACATTTCACTTCCACACCTTCAAAGCTACTGAACTTAACTATAATATACATAACAAAAAATTCCTTACAGTTTTTGAAGTATTTTAGATCTAGCACTACTATCAGAAAGAATCAAAACTTCTAATTGATATCATTATAGATCAATATTTTTTAGTTATAAAAGCTCTCTCCTATTGTTGAGCAAGATAGTTAGAATTTCTTTCTCAATTTAATCTCATCATTTATTTCTACTCTAGCCAATTAAAATCCAAATCCAATATTCTGACTTGTAAACAAAATCTTTATCTAAGAGAAGAACTATTAATTTTGCCTCTGTTAACCAAAACAACCTCTAACTTATCTTCACTCATAGTCAGCTGATAATATTTCTCTCAAAAACTACCTTAGTCTCTTCTTCTCTTCATATAGCTACCATTATAGATTTTGATAGCCTATATAACCTGATTTGCAATCATGCATAATATCTTTCTTGTAAATTATCTTCACAACCTAATAGAACAATGGTTATTAGACACATCCAAACTTCTACTCTCAAACTATAAAATTTATATACCACTAGTAAACAACTTCTGCAGATAAATACTATAGTATTACTATGGTTACATTTTTGTGTGGCATTTTATGTCAGAGTTAAAAATGGTGGACTTTATTTATTTTCATTTCATTTCTTATTTCTATTTTCTTTTCTAATCATTTTCTTATTTTTTAGACTTAGGGTTAGAAGTTAGTGTGACATCTATACTGAATTATTCTACCTTTATATCTCAAACTAACTAGTTCTTATCTAAACAGCAGTTAATGGATATTGAAGTCAATCCACCTAAATATCAGAATCATAAATAATAGACTTTATTTTTATTTTTTATTTTTACTTTATTTTTAATTTAGGGTTAGGGTTTAGTATAATGTCATGGTTACTCCTGTCACAAATATATCACATATGTCACCATCACAATAGAATGCAGGTTCTAGAATGATGACATTATGACAATATGTTTAACACATATTAACCTTAAGGCTTACATATAGTCATTTAGGGTAGGCTAAAGTAGTAAAGCATAGACTATAAGTAATTAGTATATAAGGTAGACTATCTTATACAGAGTTCTCTATTGAGTTCTCTTGTGTTAACTCTAATACAAGATTCTGTTCATTAACCTACTCTAAGGCCTGTGTCACAAACTTCATTCAGCTTGTACCTCCACAACCAGTGGACCGATTTTCACAAACTAAGTTGCGCTGGAAAGCCCCAAATGAGGGCTATCCGCACATATGCGGGATGTACAAAAGCAACA
>Ga0157364_1001874_pt1 | contig 18707 bp, 10 predicted proteins | sample AttsexASBM2_FD_111476 | JGI IMG/M metagenome (GOLD analysis project Ga0157364, IMG submission 111476) | Fungus gardens microbial communities from leaf cutter ant in Ribeirão Preto, State of São Paulo, Brazil - Atta sexdens ASBM2 | ecosystem: Host-associated > Fungi > Mycelium > Unclassified ...
ATACATATATATATATATATATATATATATATATATATATATATATATATATACATATATATACATATATATCTTGTAGCACGTCGTTTCAAAAACGGACAAGCGCCACGGTTATCTTGAACGAACAAGAAAAAAAAATCTTATTGGATAACCTTCGTATCGTGCTCCCTTCTTTCTGTCTCCCTTTGACGACTAACTCTTTCTAATGCATCTAAGTTTTCGATAAAAAAAAAAGAAATAAAAAAAGTACAGGCAAGCTCGTTCTTTTGACACTACTATAAGCACGTGTTGCGACTAAAAGAGGTCCTCTCTCTCTCTCTCTCTCTCTCTCTCTCTCTCTCTCTCTCTCTCTCTTTCTCTCTCTCTCTCTCTCTCTGTCTCTCTATTCTCTCTCTCTCTCTCTCTCTCTCTCTCTCTTTCCTTCAATGTTTTAATTCATAAATTCCATTCATTCGGAGGAGAAAGTGTCTCCGGCGTGACGAGAAGTTAAACGCTTCTCGGTAGCACACAAGACGGTATTCACAAGAAGTTGACGCTCATTTTTGTTTGGCGCGCCGCGCACCCCAGGCACATGTATGACAAACTATTTGAACGTGTTACGATACTATTTGAGTATGTATAAATATATATATGTATATAGAGTATCCTCGAATTATTGCCATTCCTTCTACATATGAATTTTTTGATCAATTCAGAGAATAAAAATTTGGTAAATAGAAATAATCACAAGTAGATTAATCGTTTTAATTATTCATGTAATTGTTTTAAACATAAGCGAATAATTTATGATAAAATAAATTTCGGAAAATAAGTAGCGAAAGATGATTTGTTAATTGATTCCAAATAAACTGTGTTGATTATGAGACTAGCTTACAAAGATATTTCAAACTAATTGTACTAAGCTTACTAAATGAAAACATAAAATTAATTTTAAGAAAAGATCGATTCCAAATTGATCAAGAAATCTATAAACAGAACGAGCAATATTTCGAGGGAGACATCTTGCATATATATATATATATAAATAAATAGATAAATATATATACGTAGATATAATATAGCAACAGATATATATGTATACGGCCCATGACAACCCCCACAGCCTCGTTCTCAACCCTTCTCGTCCCTCCTCCCTTTTATCGTACTCGCAGCATATATGCCGCGCCGCAAAATTTATTCGCCGTAGCAAAAGGCATTGCACTCAACCAAAACGACAAATTGAAATACAGATACAAAGTAACAAATGGTATAATGAATATGTCAACAATCTGCCAATATATATGTATATATATGCGTATAAATATATATAAATATATATATTTGTGCAAAAAATATATATGTAAATATATATAGATATTTATACCACAGTGTATAAACGATATGCGATGTATACATAACGTATGTGTATATATATATGTATATATATTTATGTATATATATATATAGATGTAGTAAAAAAACAATCATGGCCAAAAACGAAGGTCAACTTCTTGACAGTGAGCTAGCAAGACAGGCTGGCAGGACGGGAGAGGATTCATTTGGCTTTTCGTAGTCTCTTTTGTTTGTCAATTTTTTCGTCTTTCTCTCTTTCTCTCTCTCTCTCTCTCTCTCTCTCTCTCTCGCTCTCTTTCTCTCTCTCTCTCTCTCTTTCTCTCTCTCTCTTTTTTTCTCTCTCTCTCTCTATATCTTTCATAACAAACTTTGAGCGCACTTTTTCGGTTCCCTCAAAGTACGTGGAGATGGAATTCACAGACGGAAGAGGGGCCGAGCTTTTTACGATCGAGTGGTAACTCTTGGCGCGAGCTGCACGCGTAGCAAGCAAAAGAATGTTGAAGGGGTAGAAAAGGGTCGTGAGGTAGTGAAAGATACAGAGTCGTGAAACTGAAAATGAAAGTTTCGTATTCTCTAACTGAATAGAAATTTTGCATATAATCTAGCCTGTTGTTTCAATACATTTTATGAATGTATTCGAGTATCATTCTAGAAAATTCTGGAATATTTATAAGGAGATGAATCAAGTATAATTCGTTTTGATCTAATAAAGTTCACGTCTCTCTGTAGTCACATTTAGAAACTGGGACAACGACTAAAGATAAAGACGAGAAACTGGACTTCGAAGTAGAGACGAGAGACAGAGAGAAAGACAGAGAATGCGTGTATACATCTGTGTATCGGAAAGCAGAGAGAAGACGAGGGGTATAATGGACGGTGGATTAGTTCGGTAGAGAAGACAATATATTCGCCACAGTAGATGAACATGCACGATCTCGTTTTTTCCTATTTATTATATCTCGATGAGGTTTTTAAATAAATATGACACATGAAAATTTTATACAAAGACGGATGTACACTGAGAAAAAAATTTACTAAATATTAATACATATTTTTTTCAATAATATCAACTTGACAGTTATAATAAATAAATATTTACTCAATAAAAATCAAATTAACAGTTCTTGTATCAAATAAATGTATGTTATATTTAATAAATATTCAATTAGTACTATTAAAAAAAATATATATTAAAATTTAGTATATTTTTTTTAGTGTATGTATCACAAGTAAGAATTTCAGAGAAGAAAAGCAACATTGGTAATTAAAAAATATATATAAAGAATTATACTTTGCATCGTGTTTCATGAATATTCCATGACTATAACTTAACAAATTCTCTTCAATTTTTTTATAAAGAATTATTCAACAAATCATTTGTCACAAGTTTAATTTACACGCCCTCTCTTTGTGAAATCTTCAAATCTTATATCAAAATCTTTACCGCGAATTTCGTATAATTTCACTATCCTTCTCTCTTTTCTTCGTTCATTAAAAACAATATTGACATTATGTCGCGCGAATCTAACTACAGCTAAAAGTTACAAAATTTACCGAAAGAAAGTTACATAGAGAGTATATTTAAAATGACGTCAACAAGAACAATCGGTAAGAGCGTCAATTAATGAAGAGTTTTAGAAAGTATTTCACATTAAAATATTGAAAGAACTCGATCGTAAGGAATGGGTTACTGTAAGGTTACTCTCGGCAGGTAAAAATCGTTACAAGTAAAGCGCAAGAACGAACGAGAATCCTGCTTTCTGCGAGATCATTAGTCATGATCCTCGGAATACCGTATGATTACGGCAATTTCTTTGATAACGCGACAATTCTATCAAATTAGCAGGGAGAGCAGCAAACAGCAAAGCACTTGGGCACATGCAAGATACCCACATGCAAAGTGAATTCGACGCACATACACATACACGCGTGCATGCGCGCGCGTGTACGTGCGTATGCAATTTGCACCGTCGGACTTTCGGGTAAAGCAAAGTACGTTTATATGCATCTCGAAGATACTTGAAAGTCGCGTCTGTCGTCATATACTGGGTAGCACGTCACGAATGATCCGCCGTGATTCAGTCATAATAATGATGTAGCGTAATGCATTGCAACGCGTAATTGCAGTTACAACTTGAAGGGACTTGGATCGTCGTCTCATCCGCAACGCGCAGCTCCTGCCGACGATTGCGAATGAGCGAGACGTTTATTAATATATAATATATATATATATATGTATATAGAAATGCAGAGCAAAGAGAGGATACGAGAATAAAAAAGTAGTTAATAATAAATTGGAAATATATATATATGTATATATAGCTCGCCGGAAAAAGGGGCACTTACCGGATCTGGCGGGAGTCTGTAGTCTGCGGATATCTCGCTGCTCGCGCTGCGCTCCTCGGTCGACCTTTCCCAGTCCATTTCTTTTTTCAAGGACTGCAACGGAAAGTACATTCGATTTATATCCAAATAATAAATATACGATAAACAAATAATATTGAGATCGTGCGGCAATATCGAGGTCAGTATCAAACTTATTATAGTTGGTTTTCTTCTTACAAAATAACTACGACATTAGTCATCATCAATTCGAGAATATTAAACATGAACAGAGATATCTCGTTATTGCGGGGTAAACAAATAAATGAGTTGATTCAAGTATACAAAAGCTTCCATAATAACATTATTTGTATGTAGAAAAATTTAAGCTTCGTGAATGTAGAAGAAAATCATTATAACGATAAAGTTTTATCGAATTCATGTCTATATTACAATATAATATATCAATTTTTTTAAAACACATTTCATAATCCCCAACGTAAATATTCAATAGATTTTTCAGTCGATTTAAATTTTTAAAGTTCAATTATATCGACATAATAGTTGATTGGCATTTCATCGATACTCGAAATTCAAACAAACTCTTCTAATACATCTGAGTAAGTAGGATTTAACATAGATATGCAGACATATTAAAGTTTTTATGTGTATTTAAATTAATATATAATCATTCAATATAATCAAACGATTGGATTACTTTAAAAGCTCTTTTTTTAAGTTCCAATCTCTCTTCTTGCTATATCAAGAATAAATATTACGTCAGCCATGCTTCCAAGATTGCTTCCGAGTTAAACTTGAATCCTACTTGCTCGGATTAGGATGAAATTTCCCTTCAAAGATTAATCTTATTGCTACTTACTAGCGGAACTTGTTGAACCGGGGGTAAACCCGAGGGACCGGCGAGGGGCTCGGTACTGTGCGGGGACGGAAGCCGGCTCTGCGGCAGATTCAACGGCAACACGCCACCGGGTGCGCCGCCCGTGTTGTTGCTGAGACTCATGTCGGATGGTCCGCTGTGCACCGAGATCGGGCTGAGAGAGCCGGCCCTCGTTTCTTCGAGGCTGCCCGCGTCTTCGGAGTCCCTCCTGGGTCGGTCAAGGGCCAGTGGCCCCGGGCACGGGCTACCGGGCCCCGCGGGCGACGGCGGACAATCCGTCATGTCCACCGCCTCCGTGGTTTCGCTAGGGGTGCTCTGCACGATGCTGCTGGATTGCTGCTGTTGCTGTTGCTGTTGCTGCTGTTGCTGCTGCTGCTCGCATTCCTTCGCACCGGCCGACACTCCAGTGGTAACGTTCGACTCTCGTTCCCTCTCCTTGCCACTCGTCTCTTTTATACTCTCTCGTTCTCGATCTCGTTCTCGGTCTCGTTCTCGTTCTCGTTCTCGTTCTCGTTCTCGATGATGCTCTCGCGACGTGTCGGAGGTGCTCGTATGTTGTTGCTGCTGTTGTTGCTGCTGCTGTTGCTGCTGCTGCTGCTGCTGCTGCTGCTGCTGCTGTTGTTGCTGTTGTTGCTGTTCTTCCCTAGATGCTACCGCTGCGTTGATGTTCGTCATGTCCGCTAGACCCTTAACCTTGAGGCTCTCCGCTGTCTTGAGGAGGGCCGATAGCTGGCAGTACTCGACGTTTACCTCGCCTTTGTACATGAAGTCGACGAGGGTACGTAGCTCGGCGAAACGTACGTCCTTTAGGATAACGATGGGGTGACGGTTCGGATGGTCGAGGAACAGGGCCTGGAAGTAACTGGAGCACGCGGAGAGGACTACCTTGTGTGCGCGTATCGACGGTCCCTCCGTGCACGCCAGTGTCACGTCCACCAGCGACTCCGACTCCAGCAGTTGACTGAACACACCCAGCAAGTTGCTCTGATGATTGTTCCACCTCAGGCAGTAATGCTCACTTCCCATGTCTGAACTGCACCCCGCAACCCTGCTATATAAGAAAGACTTGTATCCTCCGATGCTCACGACAGTAGGATTTCTTAATAATGTATCGCGTTACGTGGCCCAGGTGGTGTATATCACGACTCTTCTAACTGCTTTACATGATGGAACGAGGTATTCCGCGCAGAACAGTAAAATAATTGTCTCTATCTTTTCTTCCAACGAAATGTTATAATTTTTCAAAGTTTTTAAATTTTGTTAATCTTGATAATTATCAGAAGTCAATTATTACATTTATTTATTCTTTTTAAATATAGATATTTTATCAAAGTTATCTATTAAAAAATTATGCTAAATAAAAAATTGTAATAAAAAAATAAAGTTTTGTTATTTATCTAAAATTCTCTCAAATTAAACGTTTATCACAATAAAAATATCATGTCTCAACATCTTTTTTTCCAGAAGACAGATCATTTCGATTTTCCGTAAAGAATAATCATGCGAAACATTTTACATTTAACGACTCGATGAAAGGTGCGTGCGAACGACATGAATAATGCGACGAATAATCGCGGTGTATAATTTAAAGAACGTGTTTTGCAACATATATTGACGCACGTGTGTCACACCAACACACTTTTGCGAATACATAAGGACACTCGTTATCGATGCATCCAAATACATCCGGAGATGTACGACCGATATCAGCGCTGACCGATAAGGGCTTATCTTTTATTATTCCTTCTGCCGCGTTCGACTTTATTTATTGCTGTTACCTAATGCGTGAAACAGCGCGCACGCACGTGTCGCGAATATGTGCGCAGCACATACGCTACGGGGAGCGATACACGCATACACATAATTATGTCGAAGCGTTATTCACGTAAACGTATATTTGCGTGATATATCCGCGGATATATGCGCGATGGCGTGTACGTACCGCCGCACGATACTCGCGTGATTCGTTTGGCTCTCGCGATATTACGGCGATGCATGACAGAATCTCCGTCATATATACGGTGCTCCGAAACTCTGATTATTTCAAGAAAATTCTAATTGTAAGCCTTAACTTTTTCATTGAAATTTTATCGAGGCAGAGCTGGTTTATGTATTTCAAACAATTAAGAAAATACAAAGCTTGATATAAATTAATTGTTCGATGTAATGAAATTTCAGGCAATGAAACTTTTTAGTAACCGTTTAAATCTAAAAGTTGATTATTCCTTTATAAAATTATTATTTGAGAATTGAATTAAAAGGGAAAAATTATACTGATTTATTTATTACATAAAGAGAGAGAGATGAGAAGGTTGAATATTTTGAATGGTGGAAAATCGACAACTGGGAGATCAAGCGGATATCTCGATTCTTTATACTTTGACGCCGCTTTATATCGTTCGGCCAATTACATTGCAGTCTGCGCGCGAGGTTACTGTATCGCGAATTGAAGGGAAGCGATGTCGAAGCGCGAATAATCAGTTTTCGAGCGTTTTAAAACAGAGACTCGCGCACAGTGCGCATTCAGGCTTCAGATAAATTGCACCTGTCAATGCACCGGGACGGTTATAGGAATTACCTGTACTCTCGCCGGCTAAATATAGCGTCGGCACGGTCGTTACGCATTGATTTCATCGTTTTACGGCTATAACGTCGGTTGTTACCGGAACCTTCGAAACTTTTTTTCGCCGGAAGCGCTAGAGGTCCGTTAAGCGATAAACTCTATTTGCCGACTTGCATCAAGTCATTTTCATTAAAGATGTAACGACGGTCTTGTCAGGAAATATCGATTGATATGTTTACGAGCTTAACGCTTTCTATTCATATTTCATACCAGCCCCGTGAGATGAATTTATTTGCGACGAGTTTGAAATAACATCCTCGATGTTTATAAATTGCAAAATCCATAATTACTATTTATAATATAAATCTGTAATAATAATTTAATGTAAATATACAGGAATATAGAATGAATATATAACACACGTAATAACAATTTATGTAATTTATAGTAATGCAAATAATAATAATAACGTTAAACGTATGGGAATAATATTCGCAATTTCTGTTTGGAATGAAGTATTATTATCAAGATTATATGTATATTATGAAAATAAGGGAACAACGTTAAATCTTTTTTTTTGCCGAGTCTAAGCTTGCAGTTAACACACTTTCCTGTAATAATCACGTGTCACGCGGTTACATCCGTTATAGCTGTTCTCGAACGTGTAAATGCTGAGCATAAAACACTTTGCGCATCGATCACAGGATATATTGTCGCATATATATATATATATATAAATATAAATATATATATATATATAAAATAGAAAAAAATAAACTTTGTATCACTCGCGCGTGCAGGCAATTTATTCATTTGCGAATACAGAAATCGGCTGATTTAATTCAATGAAGATGTGAACGCGCACGCTACGAAACGTTGTTGCAGCTTCCCGCTCTTTTTCCGCGCAATAAACACCGCAGTCTGGTGGGTTCTCCCTCGCCGCGCTTTACAAACTTTACTCACAAGTACCGGTTACAGCGAAATCGCTTAATAGCGAAAGTTAAGAACCCAAAGTGGATGTACATATCTATGAACGCGCTCGCGGAGTGAACGGAATGCAACCGTGGCACATAATCCGAAGTACGTCGTCAAGTGTTTATTTTCATTTAACTTTTATGGATCGAAGATTCCATTTGAGGTCACTGTTTTTTATTTTATAAACTGCTCGCTCCCGATTTTGGTCTATGGAATAATTTGAGTAATATTTCAAAGAAATAATTTGATTATCATAAAACTTGGTTTTAGGGAGTTTTTAACTGTGAAGTATATATATATATATAAAATCAAATAGTTTCGCTTTATTTGAAGCTCATCAGTGTTACAGTTAGTACTGTTTTCCAAACTGACTTTCAAACTATGATTATGAGCTTTCTGACACTAGCTCCTCCTTCATAGAGGTTTCTACTTTTGAAATTTGATATTTTCAAGCTAATTCAAACTCAGAGTGTCAAAGATCTCCTGAAAACCGAGTTTCATGTGATAATCAAATTATTTTTTAGAAATTTAAATTTTAGCATTTTGAGATCAGAATCGAATTCATTTACCAAAAAACCCTTAGAAAGCAAAATCTATAAATTATTTTATTAGAAAGCTGCCTTAAAGAATTAAAGACGGTCCTTAAAGGATTAAAATCCATCTCTCCGCTATTTATCATTTATTTACATTCTTATTTATTGTCATTATTTTTCTATTATTATTCTACTTCATTAAATTAATTTCATTATATGCAACTAATTTAGGGTTATCAGATCTTTTTTACTGAATTTGGAGTCAGGTTTACTTTTTTTTATTTTTTTTACTTTCTTTACTTTTTTTTAAATAAAGATAATTTATATGTAAAACTAATGTTATTTCGTATATTGTTTTATTCTACTTGATGAGCTATAATATAAATAAACCGAAACTATTAACCTTCCGTCTGCAATCATATTTTTAATCCCTCCGTCTGGATTTTTTTTTGTTTAACTCAAGTTTTTTTACTGTTCTAGGCTTTCAAAAAAATATTAAAAAATTCAAAATTATTTTTCAACATCTTTAGTTTTTAAACTTAAATATTAATCATTATTTAATAAAAATTGAATAAAAATGAGAAAGCATTTGAAAGTAAAATTTCTTGTACCAAAAAAACCCAGATTATGGAAGATAAAAATGTGTTTAATGTGTTTTCTATTCTTTACATCACTATAGCACAAATAAAAAATCTAAAGATTGTTCCCAAAAAATGAGGACGTCTAGTTATCTTACTAGTTAGAATTGGAAAATAATCTTTTATTCATTTATTTATTTATTTTTTTTTATATTTGTAATCATATCTATATGAAAACCTTGATGAAACCTCATGCGATACTATTAAAACTTTCAATATATGTACAAAAAAATATTTCAATCTATTTATCTGCTGACATATCACTTTTATATTAGGTGTAGTAAAAAGAAATTCATTATTTTTCCATTCAATTTCATGTAAAAATAATGGATTTCTTTTTACTATACCTAATATATACACATTTAAGAACCATGTGATTGATCGAAAGTAATTGACAGATACAAATCGCGAGACACTTTAGCGAAACAATTTGATGGCTTGTTGCAAAAAAAATCCTCTTCATCTGATAACCCTTTTTATATTTATAATTATACATTATCAATATAAAAATCAAAATCAAGATGTAAAGATATATGACGATGTTTATCTGTCAGACACTCGGCGCCCTGACAGTGGCAACCGTTTCGTCACCGATGTCGACATTCATTAGACGACTATTGAAAGTTTCTTTTGTTCTTGAAGAATCTGAATATTTTATTACGTTTTCAAGTTTTTTTCAAGTTGAAATATTTTTTTAACGACTAGTTTATAAACGTGCGTTTTAAAATAATTAAAAAAAGAAAATTAAATGTATATATTACTTAATTTAAAGTAAAGTTATTAAAGATTGTTTTCAGTTTTAGAAAGAGAGTTTTAGATAAACTGTACAGAAAGATACACAAAATGTCACAAGTCATTTGCATATGATATTTTTCTATATCTGCAAATTTCATTAAAAAATTCACTGATAACCATGCGACTGACATTCTATTAAATTATGACATAGACAGATTAGAAACATTTCTCAACTTTCTCCGGTTCCCAGGCGATTTCTAGATTTTTAACAAATGTGCTATATAGGCGTGATTGTTTCCTTTCTGTGCTGCGTGTACTTAATTTTCCTGCGTGATTTTTCTGCGGAGGTTCATGGCAGCCGCGGCAGCGCGTATTGTTACGTAAGTCAATACGGCCCACACGCCGCCGTTATTTATGTCATTTCAGAGGTTTTCTTTGGGTCAATCCGTTTACGAACAATAATACACGGCGTAGTTCGCGACGCGAAAGCATCGTGAATGATCATTCGTGTTTTTATTCGCATCCAATGTAAATTTGTCTTCAAAACAGACATAGAGCCACAGTAGAATTATGCAGGTCTTATCGCATTGTCTCGACACATTGCATAAAATTAAATTTTACATTATGATTCGGCGAAAAGATAGGATTATCTGATCTTTTAACAAATAAAATATATGCAAATTATCAAATATATTTTGAATATTAGAAAATAATTTTTATATGAAAATATAAATGCTTTTAATTACAAAAGCAATTTATCAAATTATATCAATGATTTTTATATTGATTTTATATGAATATCAATAATCAGATTTGGCGGTTATAAACCTAAAGTTAATATTAAAATAATAAAATTAATAACACAAAAAAAAATAAAATAGCAATTTAATTACAATTTATATTGTCGATAAGATTTAAATGGAATTCATATTACCTTTGCGATTATACTTTGACATAAATAATTTTTCTCAATCTTAAACTTGGCAAGATATCGAATAATATATAACACTTTGTTGGCTGCCTCGTCTCATAATTTCTTGTTTACAATCAAAATACCGTTTTAAAATGTTAAGCTTTTAAATTAGATTTGGATATATCAAATCTTATTATGTTAATTAATACGATTATTATCTATATTTATTATTATCTTTTATATAAAAGAACGTATTTTAAAATTGTAGATATTAAAAAAAGTGAAAATTATATACTATTTACCATATATTCTCACTCATTTACATTCTCAATTATTCTATATATAATTCTAAGCTAATTTTCACTTTAATCAAATTTTTAGAAAATTCGAAATAATCTTCTAACTTTTATATGTAAAAGATCTTTACAGAAAAGTTTGGAAGAAATCGCAAGATTGCAACGGGAGAAATTGATCGAACCGATAGGAGATCCATTTTCGCCACATAAATTGCGAGATTACAGCGTTCCTCTTGCATGCGCGATCCGCGTGGTAAAATTAGCCGATGCTACCGGCGGCGGTGCGGCAAAAATTCGCGGCCATGCGTTAACGCGCGCATGTGTGCGAGCGCGTGGGTGACGCGCGCGCGTGTTTATACATGCGTATACATAGCCGAGAGCTGTCCGCGATTGCGCACGTTGTACGCACGATTCGTCGTGGAGCGTGTTAATTGATACGCGTTCGCAAATACGTGTGTGCGCGAGAGCGTGGGACGGATAACGCTGGCGAACGCTGAGATATCGGTCGGCTTATAAACCTTCTCGAGTGGGAGGAACGAATGCGGCTCGTTTTGCGAATTTTCTTCTATCGTCTGACATGTTTCTGCAAAGTTTCATAATAAACTGTTGTGATTGTATGCGTTCGGTAATACACACATTCAATGCATCCGACAATGTTCCATAAAAAAAAACAAAAGTAAAAAATGTTTCTCCTAACAAAAGATATTTTTCGTGTTCTGATTATGAGATTTTACATAAACGTCTCGATAATGGATGTTTTATTTTTCAGGTAATCTTAAGTGGAGCTTTTGCTGCTGTAAAACTGATATAAAATCTTATTCTTTCAGAATATAAAATACAAAATGTTCAATGTTAAAAGTTGTGAAAAATACAATGTCAAATCAAATTTCATAAAAATAATTATTAATTTTTAATGGAAAAAGAATGTTATCTTTCACGAATTACTGCATATCTTACACATAACACAATTAAAAAAGCAACATAAGTAATATCTTTAATTTTGAGGTAATTAAACTTTTATGTTTTTATTATTGAAGAATAAAGAATATAAGAATATTTAATGATTTTATAGAATATTAGCTATGTACATTTTGGCATAATATATATATGTATATCAATAGATCTAAGAAAAAAATCTATAAATGTTCACAAACATGTCTCTTTGGCGATTTAATTAATTGCATAATATTATAAATACAAAGCATTATATGCTGATCATATTTCCGAGAGAATATTGTCTCACACGAAGCGCAACAAAATTAAATTGATATTATCAGAAATGTAAATCGTTGTGTGTGAGCACACAAGTTAAAAATATTTTAGGTCCGTCCCTGGTTTACGTCAAGTGCGTCTTACGAAATCACGCGTTCCGTATCGCTGCGGCCGCACGCACGCGCGACTCGCAGATGCGCGTCACGATCGACACGCGCAGATTTTCCGCAAACAGCACGAATGCACGGACGATGGGTAGAACACACGCGCGCACGCTGAGAAGCGTGAGAGAATTATTTTTCTCCTTTTTTTCCCTTTTCTTTTCTTTTTTTTCATTCTGCGAAGTCATTACGGGAGTACAATACCGGCGGTGCTTCTCTCGGCGATATGCAACGACGCGTGCATTTTTACAGCTTGTACAATCTAGCGTATTTCAGTGTCGGTGGCACCTAACCAGGAAACAACTTAAACTTCTGTTTATATATAAAGTAAAATCTGTTAAAGCTGCTGAGGATTTCTTCCGAAAAATATATAAATGATACAATATATGATACTTAAAATTTCGTGGATTTTTTTTTTTTTTTCATTTCTTTTCGTTAATAACGAAATCTAAACTACTTATAGCAATTTTTTACTTTAATATAATTTACGCTTTTTAAATAATATTCTGTAAAAAATTGTTCTATTTACACAAATAAATTGAGAGGATAATTTGTGTTAATTTAATAATTTTCTCTTCTCTGTATTCCTGATTTACTCACCCCCTTGTAAGTACTGGTTTCTTAAAATAAAAGTAATTAACTCGTGCAATTATTCGATTATTAGGAAGCACATACACCGGGTTATCGCGATTAACTGCTGCTGGAGAGTAGTCTTGGGAAATACCGATAGACTTCTTGCGAATTTACGCCGAAGAAAAACAGTTACGATTATGCACGCCATATTAAAGAGCTTGATAAGACAATTTTCTATCTATAGCAGTGTCATTTAAAGTGCAATCCGTTGTCACTCGTCGATACACAATAAAACGTGTCTCGTGAAAAATCTATTATATATAAAGTAATTGGCACATTGAACGAATGCAGCGGCGATATCTTTTGTTGAAAACGGAACTGCACAAATCAATAATGTTTATGGGAAAACTTGAGAAAGGTTTTACAAAGCCATACTTTAATAGCAGCTTTTTTTCGTAGGGTAATGTACCAACGCGTATTTATATCTCTGGCATTTTAAGCGATATTAAAGAAATGTTGACATTACGGAAATGACACCTTGTTATTTATAATCGATTATTATAAAATAAAGCGACTACGTGGGAAGCACCGCGATCATTATACCGGATCCAATACCGTATTTCCTGACATCCTGTTTCCTCGGGTCGGCTTTTACGCACACTTAAGTGTACTTAGGTATATCGAACGATCGTGAAACAATGGCCAGAGAACGCTCCGCAAGAATTGTCACATTCTAGAATAATTTAGAAGCACCGAGGAGGATAGTAAATTTCGAGACGGGGTAGATTGCTTTAGAGAGGGATATTTCGTGAACGTTCGTGTTAATTAGAAGCTGTGGGTAAATTTATTTGGAAGAAATGTAAGGCCTGCGTTAATTAGCGGGCATGTGCGTATTGCGAGCCGGTGCGTGACGACTAATGACGATATATCGTGGCCGAAGTCACGGAAATAACGAAGGTACAGGGTTGCTAAACAAAAGAATATATCTTCGTTCATCTCATGTGGCTAGTAGTAATCGCGCGAGCAAAGTAATTGTTAATCATTAAATTACGAAATGACATATAATTAAAGCTACTTTCGCTTTTTGCTAGAAATGGAATGAGCATTCGAAAAAATGTTTCTGTCAAAAATTACATGGAAAATATTTTCCTTTCCTAATAGAAAAACGTAAAACGAGAAAAATGCAAATATATCAAACTCCAAATTTATCAAAACATTTTCGGCGGGACTATTAATTACATTGATTATACGACAACAAAAAAATATTACTGGAGAAAATTGTTTATTCTCAAATAATATTTTATCCAATTTATTATCTTTTATCCAATTTATTATCTTTTATCTGTATTCTCAAAATTATCTATTAAATCATGGAAATTTATATAACATATAGATAGATAATTACAGAGAAAAGATAAAAAAATCGATAGAGCTATATTAATTAGAAATAAAAATATAAATAATAAAAATTAGTAGAGTAAAAAGTAAAAATTAATCTTAAGAAATTAATAATATAATTATAATTTGTAAGCCCCCATATAAAATAAATCTAATGTAAACAAAATCTAGCACAATTAAACGTTAATAATTCTTTCAGATCTAAATCATTATATATATAGAATTTTTTTTTAAAATCACATCTTTTTTTTAATTATTAAATTATTCAGCCACAACTAGTTTTAAAGAAAATTGCCTAAACCTTAATTGAAAAATGTTATGATAAATGCAATTATAAGCTTAAAACAATTATTTACGTAGAAAGTTTAAAAAGTTCTCACTGTCCGACAAAATTTGACCTTTTTTTGTAACACGAATAATGATTTCCGTCATATTTTTACTTGCTAAACAAGAAATCCATTGTCAAAAATTTAGCAATCACATCACAATTTTAGGAAAAACAATTTTAAGAACTTATCACTTTTTATTTATTTAATATCATTTTTCTAAAAATCATGATGTGACAGTGTAATTATGAAATCTTTCTTGCTTTCTCTTTCTATCCCTTCTTTTTCTTCCTCCAACCTCTTTTTTATTTCTTCTGAATCTACTATATTTGATCCACTACTTAAAATTTTTATGTTTTGATCTCTCTCTTCCAATTTTGTATGTAGCGATCTTTAAAAATAATTAAAATAATATATATGTCCCATTTCTAAAAAAAAACTTTTCAGACTTGAAAAGGTTAAAATAAAAGTAATTTGATTTTAATTTAAGAATTTGATCATCTAATTTTCTTCATGTTTTAAGCAAATTTTTTAAAAAGAATTTTATACAAAGTATATATCTATATATAAAGTGACCTTTTCTACGGTATTTTTCTTATAAGAAAATATCAAATCTCGATTCATTAAAGAGAAAGAACATGCATCGGATTATTTGCGTTTTTGTCGCCGGAGGATACGCTTGCCTTCGAGAGAGAGAGAGAGAGAGAGAGAGAGAGAGAGAGAGAGCGCATACACTGCAAAAGCTCCTTAAACTTTTACCTGGACAGAGGTATTTGAAAGTTCGTAGGAGTTTCGCGCCGGAGACGTAGTTGTAACTTTATGGCGCTTCGTTACAACTTCGACGACATTCCAAACAGTTTATCGACTGTCGTCTGAGAAAAAGAACATCGGTGTATCTATTTGAGAGGGAAAACGAGACGAAGAGACGTGGAAATAATAATAATATGTACGGGGTGCCTTTCAACTGCCAAATAGCCTTTCAATCACGGATACATGACTTAGTATATTAAGAAAAATATATCGGTTTCTTTAATATAGAAATATATTGATAGTCAAGTTATTTAAACTGAAAGTTATATAAAAGCTTCTAATAAAATGAACTCGAGAAAGCAAAAATAAATAATATTCTTTAATTAATTTTAAATAAATTTTAAAATATATTTAGTAAAGATTTCGTTTAAATTTAGAGTGATCAAGATTTCTAATGTTGAGGATGAGAATCGGCAACAAATAAATTTATTCCAGTAGATTCGTTTTAAAAAAAGCGCATTCTATAGAATGTGTAACTAGAAGAATGTTCAAAATATGTTTTGGATATCCTGTACACCATGTGTCTCGAAATTCATGAGTCGATTGATGTAGATCGATATAAATCGGTGCAATCGACGCGAAATCCAGGAGCTGATGCGGCGAGCCGGGATTACCGTAGGAGTGACAGCGGTTGTAACGCATTATAATTAAATGATGAATTTTAGAATGAGCAAATCGCTCGCTCGTAACGAACCAGACCGCAATGACGGCGCGGTAATTTTGATCGCGGTAATAATTTACGCTTTGTTTCTCCGCGGTGTAACGCAAATTTTGTTAAATTAATGGCGAGGAATAATCGAATCGCTCAACATAGGTAATATAATATAATGAAGAGAGAATTATATTGCTATTATGCCACGGTCGACCTGCATGGTTGACAGCAAGCTGAAAGTTTTGTTTATATAAAATTTTTATAATGCGCGCAATCAATTTCGGAAATATTCATTTGAAATTTGAAAATCTTTTAGATTTAATTCAAAGAATACAAGAATTGTAAGAAACCTTAGTAGATTCATGATAAATTTCTAGAATCTAGAAATCATAGAATTTAAATATATAGAATATATATATAGATTTATTGTTTGTAAATTTGCGAAATCTGAGATCTGAGACTCTGCAAATTTAAAGATCAACAGATCCGAGAAAAGTATAGTGCGAAGATTCGTGTTTTTTTACCCTTCGCCGAAAACTGGGGTTTTTAAAATATCGATATCATCGATATGTTAATTATGAATAAATTTAAATATATAAAATATGTCTGATTTCTTTGAAAATAAAACTTCGTAGTTGAAACTTAAACAAGTGTATCAGAATTTTTTTAGATTTTTGTATAATCCGGAATGATAAAAAATTAGTTCCGATTCTCGAAAACTCCTATTATCCGAGGAAGAGTCGAAAGAGTTACAATTTAAATTGCCAGCGGGAAGTTAAGAATCTGTGTACCTAAGTACTTATGAACTAAGATATTTGTAGACTCGTTGATCTGTCAGAAAGAGTCAATAGATTTAAGACTGCAACGAAGCAGCTGTAGGATCAGCAGCTGTAGGATCGGTCAAGGATAATAATATTATCTGGATGTTCGAGTCAATTACTCGGCGAAATTGACGCGTAACGGCCGGACTTCCGGCGACGCGGAGGCATTCCGGTTCGGTCAGGTATTTTTCGCGCAACTTCACTCGGTTACGAGGTTCCGACGGGGGATAAGAGGTGTCTGGTAGTAGCACCTAGCCATCGTTAACCGGTGGTAACGACCGGCCTCTCTCCCACCCACGTTTAAATGTGAACTGAACAGGTAGGAAGTCCAATCCGGAGAGAGGGAGCAAGAAACGAAGAGAGAGGGGTAGATAGAAAGAGGGAGCCAAAGATGATGAAAGGAACGAAGAAGTAAGAGTGCGAAAGATTCGCTGGAGAAAGAAGCTGAAAGGCGAAAGAAAGAGCGTCGGAGGAAAGGGACATCCCAGAAGAAGCGTTCGGTGCGGGTTAGTCTAGCTAGACTAGCCTAGGTGAAAATAACGATGGCTCGCCATAAATCAGCCGAGGCGACGGTCACGACTGCGGGAATCGCACGGCACGGCTCGGCATGGCACGACGTGCGGCGAAAAAGCTTCGGTCGGTTACCAATGACTAATATCCCGTGGTGAGCTTTTTGTCGAGGGCTTCCTTTCACGCGCGCGCGCGAGACACGCTCGTGAGCGGCGATAGTGGTAGCGTTCGCTCGCTCTTATCGGTTCCTTGTGAGGTAAAAAGAACAGTAGCGCGTTATGACGAGACAAAATACTGTCGTTAGAATCGCGAAGAAATATCGATAGATAATATTTAAAAGGCATATTTATTTATCGTTGGAATATTCAAAGTACGTCATAAGAAATGCGAACACGTGGATATTTAAATAATCATCCGTATAGTTTCGTACAAGTTACGCGAAGGAGCGTCGTTAAACTCGCGATATCGAGGTCAAACAAGTAAGTGTCGATATTTTACATCGCATTAGTGTGCTTTGCACCGGTTATAGTATAGAATTACTTAAAGTTATGGTTAAAGTTAAGTAACGTCGATCTTCGATACTTCAGATCAGAGAGCCATAAATATCTCTCAGATGTCTCAGCATACTTGACTTATGCCATTTTCGATCTCTGGCGTTTAATAGGCGAACCGGAAGTTGATTTGCGGATTATAACGTGGTATTAACGAGGATCAGTTTCGCGAATCTAATCGCGTGCGTATTCCCCCGTTCGACTCGATCGTTCGTTTTAAATGCATTGCCAGCATTTAATGGCACGTATCGATTTCGAACCGCGATGAATGGCATCGAGAACAGCACGCGGTTCACGATCGGAGGGATGGTGGAGGTGATGCGGGATAGGAATGGGATCGCCATCGGATAGAGATTGGGAAGCCGAGGAAAGAGAGAAAACGAATCCCCTGCGAGAATGACATTTTGGCCGACGCGACGCGACGCGACGCGACGCGACGCGACGCGATGCGACGCGACGCGTCGCGCACGGCATGGCGGCGCGGCGCG
>Ga0157364_1001875_pt1 | contig 18705 bp, 12 predicted proteins | sample AttsexASBM2_FD_111476 | JGI IMG/M metagenome (GOLD analysis project Ga0157364, IMG submission 111476) | Fungus gardens microbial communities from leaf cutter ant in Ribeirão Preto, State of São Paulo, Brazil - Atta sexdens ASBM2 | ecosystem: Host-associated > Fungi > Mycelium > Unclassified ...
AATATATATATATATATATATATATATATATATATATATATATATCTCGACATATATACCTCCCATTTAACAAATACTTATACACATAGTTTAACTTTAATGTTCTAGCTTACTATAGTTTAACCTGTATAACACTTAAGTTTATTATTATTGTAATAAACAACAAAACTATTGCCTAGCGATGAATTGAGCGTTTAGAGCGTTTAGAGAAGCACACGTATTCGAATTTAAATAATGGAACTAATTCGCTTTACAAAATAAAAGAAGAAAATTAGAAGGACAAAAAATCAAAATCTAAAGTTGCAGAATAATTATTGTTCAAATAAAATAGGCACTCGATTGACTGTCGCAATACTTGCTTTGTTTATCCAGATTCGAAGACGGTAATTCATCGTCGCGGATCACAGTCTTTGAGCACTTGTTACGTTAAGACGTCCTATTTCACTGTCTTAGATGTACATCTAATACTTCTTCTTAATTTAATTCTATCTCGTACGCTGTTTGTACGTTGTGCTGATCAACTTCAATCCTAATTCTAGTTTATCGTAGACCTGAAAGGTAATTAATTATTATTATTATGTATATCCAAGGCTTATATATATATATTTTTCGCAGTTTTTCGTGTCAATAATTATGAGTTTTTTTTTACACAGTGTGTATTATGAAATTATTCAAAATGGATTCTAATCGAAATTATTCAATTATTCCCCAGATTTTTATTGTATTTTCTAAGGAATAATTCCGATCAGAATCCATTTCAAATTTCATAATAGATGTTTTGAGAATCAAATTTCTTGTAAAACTCGGAAAGAATGTGCCAGAAATCCATGAAATGCTACAAATAGTATATAAATTTCTGATCCATTCTCTCCCCAAGTTTTAAAGAAATTTCATTCTTTGTTCCAAACATGATTCCAATTAAAAACCTATTCTTGCAATTATTGACAAAAAGCTGCATAGAATCGTTAGTAATCAAAATTGTATTGAACGTATTCATTAGATTTCCTACTACATGTTATGCCACCATAGAAACCAAATGTTATTATGTAATTAGAAAAAAATTCAGTGCACGAACTCTTTGTTCAAATCAAGTCAGTGCATTTTTTTTTAATTATATAAAACAAAAGCAATAAATACCTTAGAGTTAGAGCTAATCGTTGTTCTGGACTAAATGCACGTTTATTCAGTTTAGTCAAAAAAAATTTTGTCATTGTAACAGAAGATTAAAAATTTCCTTTTTCATCCTTACATATCGATAAAATATATCAGGACCGTCATATTTCAATTCCTGGAAGAGAAAATCCCCATATAAAGATCGTGTCACAATAATGAGTCTCATCATCTTCGATGTAACTATCTTTTATTTCACTTTCTTCTTTGTAGTAAAGACAATAAGCATAATAATTACAAAATAAATCTTCATCATCCATATTTATAGAAATTTGTGTGATGCTCAAATATGTATAAGTTCAAAATATACCTAAAAATATAAAAATATATAAACAATAATAATAAAGTAGAAATGGACCGATAAAAATAATTCAACACAAATAATAACGCGAATATCTGTCAAAACGGGTCATAGTTTTTGAATAATATTTTTAGTTTGTCCAATATTATGTTAAAAAACACTTATGTTAAATTACAACTGATTTCACATATATAAATAATTTATCATATTCTGTTTACTTTATAAAATTAATAAAAAGAAGAGCATACAACCACAAGTTTTTTGTGTTATTTAATATGTAATCAAGTTCATAAAAGATTTAGACGTTTCGGCCACAATTTAGCCATCTTCAGTATATTTACAAATATCAATAAAAAACGCAGAATTTACATAAATTTAATATTAAAATTCAACGATCATAAATATAATTATAAATCAACGCTTTCTTCTTTCCTCTTATACGAATACATCATAAAACGTACATAAAAACAGGAAACAGATCGCTTATGTAAAGAGGAGCATTGTGGTGTGGTTTATAAGATAAATTGTGAATCTTCTTCTTACGTCGGTCAAACAAAAAGAAAATTAAAAACATGAATAAAAGAACATAAGGTTGATATAAAAAAAATTCACTATCGATATGTTAATAGTTTCACGCTACCAAGTTAATGAGAAACATGAATTGGGTAATGTTAGAATTTTAGACACAGAATAATCGTTATTTAAAAAAGAAGAATTTCTGAGATGATTTATATATAAAGCTAAATAAGTAGTATAAATAAGCAAAGTGACACTAAAGGATTGTCTGATGTTTATTTGTCTATTCTAAAGAAAGATCTCTCTCACAGTTTAAAATAATCTTAGAATAATCTAAACTTTTAACGCACATATAAATACGGACACACATTAATGTATGACAAATAACAATACACAATATTATGACGAGTTTCCATCTACGTGAAGAAATTGTTTAGACTCATCATTTGTTGTCTGTAAAGCAGGTAACGAATTGTAAATCCTTATTAAATTGACTAGAAGATATTAACGATACTATAATTATTTTAAATTAGAATTTGGCAATTCTTGTTCTACATAATTTGCAATATGTTAATTGGTTCAGCAACTACGTTTTATGATATACTCATACAAGAGGATAATTATATTTATGACCGTTGAATTTTAATGTTAAATTTATATAAATTCTGCTTTCTTTTTTATTGATATATGTAAATTTTTTAAAAACGGTCAGATTATGACCGAAACGTCTAAATCTTTTATAAACTTGATTGTACATTAAATAACTTGTGCTATGGTTGTATGCTCTTTTTTTTGTTAATTTTATAAAAAACCACGTTTGTTATAATTATATACTTTTTACTTTTTAGTTTCATAATTGAATGATATGACAAAGATCAATTTACTTTAGAATTCTACAGATTATATATTACAATTTCATTTGCATAAATGCAATCAATAATTATAAGAACATAATAATAATAATAAAATTATTCTTACATTTTACACTTACACAGAATGAAAATTTCCGTATATTTTTTGTAATGAACATTTATAAAACCATTAAATTCTTAAAGAAATATACATAGAGTATCTGGTAATGGGAGTGATTCATTTGTACACTGTGCAATTGCACAACTACTTACAGCAGCCAGTGCTTAGAGACTTTTAACTATTTTCCATACCTAATAAATTAAGCACTGTGATTAGCGTGTTTAATTGCAGTGTGCAATTGATATACAATCTCTGGTAATAATTGCACAATCTATCGTTGACAGGTGAAATGGACTAAATTAAATCGAAAAATCCTTGTATTACTTTGGATTTTTCACAATAGTTAGAATAATTTTCGCAGTTAATTATGAAATATTAATTTCTAAAGATTATTGAATAAGATTTGATAAAATAACTGATAAAATCGACACATAAGATAATTTTAAGATATCTTTTACAGTAAATACCTTAAAGAAGTTTTATAAAGAACTCTTAAAAATATATCAAAGTTGTGTTTTATGCATCGATTTTAAACATTCTGTATTATCTGTTGGATAATTAAAAAAAAATTGTGAAAATTGCAAAATGAGGACTTTTTCACATGGTTTAGTCCATTATATATCTGTATATACATATGTATTTTAAACAAAAAACTTTATCCCAAATGTTTAGAAAAAGTAAAAATCTTACAGATAAAGACTCTTGTGGAGATATGACCCTTTGTTTTTTGCTACAAGAGATGGAAATAATGCTCTGAGGAATTATGGTGACTGAGAAAGTTTGTGGAATTCCTTGATTCTTTTTTTATTTAAGTCTAAGCTCTTCGAGTATATTGCCTTGAATTCAGATGCAATCTATGTAAAGATTGTTCAACAAAGATACTCACATTTGCAAGAGACATTTATTTTTTGCTACTTGCATCACAATTTCTAAAAGATATTTTATGTAACTGATTTGCAAACATGCTTCCAATTTTATATTAATATCGTCTTGATAAATCGTCTTGATTTTTTCTACTTCTATGAAAAAATTTTCGATCGTTTACATTATATATATTACATTATATATATTTTTAAAAAAAATTGTTTTTCGTTTTATAAAAAATCGTTCTTATGAATAAAGTATATACAAAAATAGAATTTCTTATTTTAATAGTTCCTTGTTTTTCTCAGTTCAATTCTCTGTACAATAAAGGTCTGCAATAAGGAGCACAAGAATTGTCGTAACACTTACTTAAACTGTAGACGTAACGCACAAGCTTAGGCATATATATGATGTACGATTTATTGTCGTCTCTTAGGGACACGGCAATAAGATGTACGTCATACGTAAAAGCTTGTGCGTTACTTACGTCTACAACTTAAGTCTCTAAGTAAGTGTTATGACAATTCTTGTGCTTAGACCCTAAGATGGAATTAATGGCTACTACAAGGAATGAGCGGTACGAGCAGACAGAAAGACACAAAAAGAGGTTAGAACCAAAATCTGGATCTTGTGGCATTTTCTGTGTTTATGCCATGCACAAGCTTGTATGTTGCTGCGCGTTACGCGATGCGCTTTGCCTTAAGCCGGTTCTACATTAGTTGCAAGATGATCGCCAATTTGTTGCGACAGCCAATCTGAAGCTTGCATTTTAAAATCAACGCTTCAGATTAACTATCACACAAACTTGCGATCGGCTTGCAACTAATGTAGAATCAGCTTTATGCGATATCATAGTATAAGTACGTACAGTATGGACACTGAGCATTAGCACTTTTTTGATGTAGTGGGTCCCAGGTCACATGACTTGCCGCCATGTTATGTTAGAAATTTGAGTTTTTATAAAGCTACAAAATGATTGAAAAAAAAAAGACATAATTCGAATCGTGTCATGAAAATTGTTTCTAGCGAGTATATTTTTAAATCAGAATTATATAACAGTATAATGTTAACGAACTCATTATATAAAGATAATATTCACATTAATAATAATAATAATAATAATTAAACAGTAATAAGTAAATTAAAAATAATAATTGATCAAATATATATGAAAATTGTAATTGAATAATTATGCATGAAAAAATAATATATTGCATGAAAATTGTAATTTAAATTGTAATCTAATATATATGCGCGCGCGCGCACACACACACACACACACACACACACACACACACACACACACACACACATTTCAACAATAGTACATTTTATAACAAATGAATAGTATCCATTTATTTTATAATTTCATTTATTTTATAATTTTACTATATGGTTTTCCAGCAAGAAACATCCCTAACAGCACAAAGTCGACTTTGAGTCGATTCTGAATCGACTATAACTTCTAGACTATAATGTTTGAAAAATGAACGTCCGTAGTCGACTTTAGACAACTTGGAGATATCTCTAAGTCGTTTAAAGTTGACGATACAACTTTAAAGTGTCCCACTTTAAAGATGATTGTAAGCCGACTTTAAGTCAACTATTCTAGGCTGTGATCCAATTCATGCTCACAATTCATATCATTCATCCTTGTTTAACTATAGTTAAATAACAAGGATGCAATGATTTCACATTTAATCTTTATGAGCGTAAATCGCACTAAGTGTTCTAAAAATCGATTAGAAGGACGTCTATGGAAAGTCGACTTAAAGTCGACTCTAAAGACCTGGCTTAGCAAAATCAATTTACAGTCGACGTTTGTGCTATTAGAGATAGCCTAAAACTCAATTTTACTCAATTTTATTCTTGTTTGCAATATTAAACAAAGATGAAATTTATTGTGATACATTGTATCATACGTCTTTTATTGAAGAATGCTCATATTAATCAGTGTCGTAATTTAGCTGAAATATTTAAATATGAGTACAGTTCTTAAAATGGCCACAGATCACGTGACTTTGTCTCTCCTACATCAAAGAAGCCGACATAGCAACTGATATATTTAGACTGTGACCGAGCAGCTATTTAGCAGAGGTCCATTCAGTAAATTAAGTTATGTGACTGGCAGATGAGAAAGTGGATGCGTTAGCCACTGCGTAACCCCGGATTTACAATAGATTTTTAAGTCTTATTAAGCCATAAGGAATGGACGAATTACAATGAATTAGTCTCGTATTCGACTGTAGTTGATCGATTTCTTATGGCTTAAAGCTTAAAACACTTATTGTAAATTCGGACAACTCGGATCTACAATAAATGTTTTAAGGTTGTGATCAAAGTCTCACTACAAATGTTTGATAGAAGACAATTAAAAGAAAGAATTTTACAAACTGACCAATTAAAAAACATTTCGAAGCGTTTACAACACCGCATTGATCATATCTTAAGTCGTAAGAAATTGATTAATTACCAATTACAATTACAATCGAATTGACCAATTACAATCAAATTTGAAAAGAATAATCGACTATGATTCGTTCATTTTGTATGGCTTAAAGCTTATAGCTCCGACACATCAGCGCAATGTCCGTCGCGCATGACACACGATATCCAATAAGGGTATACCTTTAGAATGAAAACATCAGTAAAGCTGTACATTGGATATCGCGTGTTACGCGCGATGAACGTATGCCGGAGACATTAGAACTCTATTATAGGTCTGAGGTAAACACATGCACCCTAGACTACGTTCCAAAACTTCCTCTTCGAGGAAGAACTTCTTCGGAGAGAAAGTTTTGGAACGTAGTTCTAGGTGTTTTAACCTTAAGCCATAAAAAAGTGATCAATTACAGTTGAATGCGAGATATGCACCAATGTTGTACTTTAATTTGAGTATAAAAGTGAAGTGCAAATATTTCGAATTATAAAATACATATTTTACTTAGTACAATAAAATGTATCGAGTATTTCAGGACTTAATCGATTTCTATGTTTATGTATAAATATTTTTACGTTATTTTGTGTACGACGGCAGTCTGCACCAGAGTGCACTGAGTGCTCCCAATCAAATTCGCTATAAGTCACGTAAAAAGGTGCATTTTCACGAGTTGCTCAAACTGACCGTTTCAGCGACAAAAACGATCACATGACGACTTTTGTCGCAAAATTATTACAGCGACAAGTTTATACATGAAAAAAGGCAAGAAGTTAAATTTGACATTTGAACGACAGATTCGATATGTTGCTTGTATTTTTCATGTATCTTTTGCAATATTAATACGCTGAATTAAACAGATATTAGATTATTCTGATTGCATCGAATCCTCTATCTGGATCAGCAATAAAAAAAAGAATAAATTAAATGTGATATTTTGTAAATAAATTTATGTATATTGTAGTCAACGGTGATCTACACGGTCGATACAGTATGTCAATAGCGTTTTACGCTTATAGAAACTATTCAAATTACAAAGTTTCAGCCGCTGGATAATGAGCAACAAATCTGTCGCTACAATTGCTTATTTTAGCAGCATGTGAAAATATATCTATAGAAATTGACAAATATCAAGCATCAATTTTGATCACGTGACCTATTTTAATGCTAAAAATGAGCGTAAGTATCAGCATGAAAAGGCACTTTTACAGTCGAATGTGAGGAGAATAATCAACTGTGATTCGTCCATTTCTTATTAAAGTTCAAAACTTGTTGAGATCAAGCTTACACCTTATCATGTAGACGAGCCTTAATGTATAAGGGAATCAACTGAAATCAATCGAAATTGTTCTTTTTCAGAGAATGGGAGGAAAGGAAAGATTCTGATTAGTTAATTCACTCATGCACGTCATGGAAAAGTTTGCGGCCTTAATTTTTCTTTTTTTTGTTAAATAAATAATTTAATTACTATAGAAGAAATTTTGCAGTTTTCTAATAAAAGGATTTCTGGAGATTTTCAAGTTTTTTTGGAAATATCTGCAGATTTTTAGAGACTTTTCAACCCTGATTTAGAGATTTTTTTTCTATTAGCGAGTTGGCAACTGCGTTGGTGACCGTTGGTAATTATGTAGAATGTATTGTTTCATCGTACTTCTAATTTTTTACGCAAGTGATCAAGAGATAAAACTTACATTAACAGTCGATCGATATTGACGAGTGATTGACAAATAAAAAAACGGTACGTATTTCCTTTTTCTAAAAATTATAAACCATAATAAAATAATTAATTACAATAAATTAATTATTTTCGTGAAAAGTTATTTCTAATCGATCTAATCTTAGCAGTGAATTTGTGTTTTTAAAGAAACGAATTTGATTTTGTAAAGTAAAGAATTTGTGTAATTAAAGTAAGAACGTATATATAACGCTGTATCGAATTGGGATGACGTATCTTAACCTCTAACAACCAACTTGTACAACTAAGATCATGAATTGAGTTATTAAGCGTTAAGCTAATTCTACAATGAGTCGGTAGCCGGAAATCTTAAGTCTTAATCAGTTTTAATACTTAGGTGACTATGATTTTTCTACTAGTTGTACGAGTCGTTCAGCTCGACTAATAGGAAGGATCAGTCTTAAGAAAATCAGTAGTCTTAATCGTATTAATTGGCTGTTGGATAACTTCACCGATTCATTGATAAGACTTAGGACAATTGACTACTGACTCATTGTAGAATCAACTTAATGCTTAATAACTCGATTCACGAGGTTGATCGCCGTGTTTTTCTGTGAGATTCTTTCGTTTTGAGTGAAAACATGTCAAATGAGTATTTTTATTAAGATTTTGAGGAGGTGAGGTATTTTAAACAACTATTCTTATTTATGATTTAAAGTAAAAAGTATGTATTTTAAATAAATTCTGAAATAATCATCAATCAGAAATATCCGGGCGATTGAGAGCATAATAGGGCAGAAATCTGTGCGTTTGATCTTCACTATAATATATTTCAATTCTTACAATATCAATCGAAATATTCTGAAATAGTAAATAGTAACAATAAATACTTGTTACATTGCACAGCAATTAAAATAAATTTCTAAAAAGACAACCGAATAAAGGAGTAAAGTCAAGGTAGAAAAATAATAGTGTATTTTACATAGTCGATTTACATTTTAAATTCACAGAGAATGCATATATATATATATATATATATATATATATATATTCTAAGTTCATGAATTTAATTAATCTCAAATGTAATTAATCTCAACTATGTGCCGAAACATTCGGACATTAAGACATTTGACAATCTGAAATACTAATAATCCTTAAGGCGCTTTCTACTATATTTATTATGTTGTTATATTAACTCGATCGGTTTTTATTTCTTAAGGATGTATCGGAGCTATTTCCAAAATAGTAATATTAAATCGATGAAACTTCGGGAAACTTTTCCTTCATTATTTGTAATATACTAAAAAAAATTTCAAATAGATTCACTAATAAATCGTTAGAGTAATTATTATTTTAATGGTGATTATAGAAATACTAGTACTGTTCAATTAATAATTTATTTTGAGTATTAAAAATATTGTTAATAATATTTTTAATACTGAAAAGTAATTGGCCAATATTAGTATTAAAATTCTATAAGAGATTTTCTTACGGGAAACGCAACTTTGTCGAATGAGTAAAAAAAGTATAGAAGAAATAGTACCAAAATAGAAGAAATAGAAGAAATAGTACCAAAAATTTAATTTTTTTTGTACGTATAGATCTTGAATTACTGGAACTTTTTGCAAAATTATATTAATTTTAACAACACGGTTTCAAAGAAATTATTATTCGTAACAATTTTGCGGTTTTTAAACTGTGTCAATGACCAACTGTGTAAGTGCGGCAATGTCGCAATCAGCTGACCGTGCCAAGCGAATTCTCTCCCTATATAACCTATAGCTATAATAATTCTATACGGTAGAATCTCGTTTTATCTACATTATTCTGAATTGGAATACACGAATAAAAATTAAATTATTTCGAAAAATAACAGGTTAAATTAGATATTTAAGGCTCATGATATATATGAATATTAGAAACATTAATAGTACTTTTAATAAACTGAAAATAAATGATTAATTGACCAATGTTAGTATTAAAATTCTATAAGAGACGTGTTCTTACGAGAAATTTTGTTGAATGTAAAAGTATAAAAAGTATAGAAAAAATAATACCAAAAATTTAATTAAAAACTAAATAAAGAATGTATGCAGTTTTCTCAAATCCGGAAACCAAATAATATATAATTTGATAAATAATAAAATATATAGAAAAATATATAGAAAAAGCAATAATTTTGCAGAATAACGATATAAATAATTTTATTGCTACATCCTCTATAACACAAGTAACACAAATGATAAAGTAACTTTCAGAAAAACATGAAGAAAATTACTAAACAAAGATAAATATATATAATACATAATATTGCAATATTTATAACTTCAAAATTTATATATTTATTAATACATAAAGCTAAAACTTTGGTTTAATTAGGTGAAATTTGACTTAATTTTTTATGCTTAATATACTTTTCAACAGATTCAATTATTTTTTTTATCGATGATTGTGTTGAAGATTCTGCAGGGATTTATTTTTCATTTTGTTTGCAACTAATTTAGAGACTCTATTAGCACAATAGTTTCATAAGAATTTTGTAATATATTTATATCGATTTCAGCCATCGCCAATCTTTTACATATTAATAAACCTATATGTTGTAGAGATGTTAGAGTCCGTAATATTTGATTTATTTTTTCAAATAAATTCCAATTATCTATCTGTTCGGTGAAAGGTTTTGAATGTTTTAATAATATCTTTTTTGTGATTTTCAACTTTTGAAGAATTTTTTGCAAAATATACAGTCTTAGAGCATTGAGTACTCCAACTGTGGAGATATTGCACCAGTCCGCTAATCCGCTAATGGAACATTGACCTTTACCTTTTCGACCAGTAATATTTTTGATAACAATTAGTATCAATAAATCCATATATTACTACAGAAAATTCACTGATTAAATATTTACTGATAGTTTGTAGTAATCTGGAACCATCAAAATTGAGATTATGAACAGCAATGTAACAGTATTATTTTTCAAGTGACATCAATTATTTAGACATTCTAAGGCTGCTCTCATAGATACTGCTTGAATTTTTCTTCCATGGTACAGTAATTCTCCATTACTTGTAAACTCATTGATTCGAGTGGCATTCTCGGAAATATCTCGAACAGGATTAATATAAGTCGAAAAATTACATTTCGCACCAATCTGTAAAATGTCACAATTTTTTTTTCAAAGTCTGAAGTTTTCAAATCCAACAGAATAATGACGTTATCATCATCGTTTTCTTCTACCATGTTCATTTCATGATGTTTCTCGACTGAGAAGAAAGCAATTACTTTCATATATAACACTCTCAGCAGTTTCTTTTCTATAACGTAAGGCTGATCGCAATTTTTTCAGAGCCATTCGTCTTTTTTTGAAAGTAGAAGATGCTATTAGTACTCATCTTTACATTACAATCTTTTGTACTCTTGAAATGTGTTGCAAATGATTTATCTGATGACAAATTTACAGTTTCTGCTATTTTTTTTTGTATAATCTTCCCCGATGTTTTTTAGACCAACAGCACACGCAAATAGAAAGTCGGCGGACGCAGACATACTGTAATATCTGGATTTCGGTGCTTTGCTCGCCATTATAGCATTAAGACTTTCATTAATATTGCTAGATGCACCTGTTGAATACTTTTCTGCATTATCCGCTAGTTTATCATATTTCCTCAAGTGCCGAATATAGCTGTGGATCACGAAATCCTCCTGGTATTATTTTATGATTATAGTTTTCCTTGTTTTGAATAAACACCATGTACATCCACACCATGTACATCCACATTTACTGTGATCGTTAAACGCATGACGAGGTATGTTACGTACTGCATCAGTCATAGCTTTACTGTTACTTCTATTCTGCGCCATAGCGTGAAGTATCTGTGGAGATGTACAATTTTTTGTTACTTCTTTATGGTTTCTCTGAATATTTCAGTACAATCGTTTTAATTCCACCTGCAGTGTGATTGGCATCTGATTGTTTGATAATGATCGCTTGCAGCTCAGCTTGCTGCAACAGTAGAGCTGTCATCTTCTCTTATTAAGATACTAATCTCAACATTCTGAGACTTAAATGGCTCGACTACAAGTTTCTTGACATAGAGTTCCAATGCTTTTGCAGAATCATCGAAATTTTTACGACAATCATGATCTGGTGCTTTAACATTTGCATCACATATTTTGTATTTTCTATTGCATGTCGAATAATCTAAAATCATGCCGCTCATTTTTCCAATAATAACTCCAAAGCCATTCAAGTAATTCAAGCTGTAATTTTGTCCTGTGCCTCTTGTACTCCATCCCATATCATATGAAGCCATATTAAAGTAAAAGTAAAAGATTCATCTGATGATTTTGACTGATATGATGATTCAAATTGATAGTAGTAAATTCATTTTGGGGTTTTATTATAAAATCTGATTGAAATTCTGCCAGCCTAAATTGAAGGAAACATATACATAAAAGAAATTATAATTAGACAATTACATTACGTGTGTGAAGTTGGCACCGCAATAGTTTCTATAGTTCCTGATAGGTTTTATAAATAGTTTCATTGATTTAGCTAAAAAAAATAACACTTGAAAATTTGCGATGCTAACTTCCCATGGCACCGCAAGATTCGAAAAAATCAATTGAAAATTATGAAATTTTATAGTTCTCAAAGAGATGGTTCCTGATAGGGTTTAACAATTGTTCCAGTCTCTTTATTAAGTTATTTTAAATAATAATTAAACCTGCGCGCTGGCACCGCACCACAAGAGTAAAATATCTTTTAACAGCCAGTCCCAACTAACTTTTTAGCATTTTCCTTAGTTCTGCAATAGTTCCGATGATTTTTATAGATTTCGCACAGAGTTCTGGTCTTTAAGTACTTTTTGATAATAATTAAATTTACGGACCGCATCACAAGAGTACCTCTTAAGAAGACATAAAATACATATATTAATATTTACACTTTAAACAAACTACATAAATGTGAGTTGTGTTGATAACATTGTTTTTATTTAGCAACACATTTTTATAGATTATTTATATAATATTATTTGTTATTAATTTTATTGTTATGAATAGAAATTTTAGAAAAATAACAAAATCTAAATTCTTTTATATAAATATTTCAAATACTAAAAATGACTTATGCAAAGTTTCATTAAGATTCACCAATTAGTTTATAACAAATAAATATTTTGTTTATTTACTAAACAGTTAATGTCTTCATTTTAATGTAACTTTGCATAAATTTTTTGTATTTATAAAATATTTATATAAAAAAATTGAGATTTTATTTTTATTTTGTAATACATTTTTATATATTTCTATTAGAATACAAATTTAAAAAAATATTTTTTATTGAAATAACTTTTGATTCAGATGGTCAACTGTTTCATCAATTTTTTTGTATTACTTTTAATTATAATTTAAAACAATCTGCAATTTTCTCAAATAATTCTTAATATAATATAATATAATATTGCATTTGCCTTACAATCTCCTTAACAGTTCCAACTGATTTTTCATTTTCAACAGCGTTTTCCATTGGTTTGAACGTTTCTGTAATATAAGTAATATAAGGATATTAACTGATTGTATGTAAGGAAAGCGGCAACTGCAATCAAATTTGGAGAAAGTATTCTTTTACAATTTTTAAGTACAAATTCTTTTAATATGTTAATGAGCATCGATTACTTTTGTATTTGCAACATAATCAAACTGAAAAAATAATAATTTTACAATTAAATTTTTTTACAAATTAAATTTTTTTGTCAACTTTATGGTACTAGCATTTTAAATTTATAAAAAATTTATTGCGAATTTAAAGAAAATATACGTGAAATGATAAAAGTTGCACACTCATTATTTCGGCGTATGAATGCATACGTTTTTTCGGACGTATATCTCGATTTGTTAAAACGTATTTGTACACCGAAATTAAAATTTGAAATTAAAAGATTAAGGGAAAAATTAACGTGTTGAAAGAATCATGTAATATTATTACATATGTTTAGTATGCTATGTTACATTTCTAAAATATATGAAATTAAAAGTAAAATATACATTACTAATATTTTTAATGGAGCAACGAGTATACAACTGCAAAAAAAGCAGTACACTGAAAAAGCAGGAAAAATTTATCAAATTTCAAATGATCGTAACGATAAATAATGAAGATAAAAATATGTTCAAAAATGCAAAATGAAGTTTGCATGTCTTGAAATGTCCACTTTAAGAATATTTGAATGAAATTTATATTGGGCTTTGTTATCAAAATGTCAGATGACAAAGTGTGACTTAAAGAGCACAACTCTGAGCGAAATCTATAAAAATCGTCGGAACTATTGTAGAACTATAGGAAAATGTCAACAAGTCGGCTGGAACTGACTGTTAAAAGGAATTTTATTTTTGTGGTGCGGTGCTAGTGCGCGGATATTATTATTATTATTAAAAAGTACTTAAAGACTAGAACTCTAAGCGATATCTATAAAAACCGTCAGAACTATTGTAGAACTATAGGAAAATTCCAACAAGTCGGCTGGAACTGGCTGTTATAAAGTACTTTATTCTTGTGGTGCGATGCCAGCGCGCAGGTTTAATTATTATTTAAAATTACTTAGAGACCGGAACTATTATTAAAACCTATCAGGAACTGTAGAATTCTTCGAGAACTATAAAATTTCATAATTTTTAATTGATTTTTTCGAATCTTGCGGTGCCACAGGAAGTTAGCACCGCAAATTTTCAAGTGTTATTTTTTTTAGCTAAATCAACGGAACTATTTATAAATCCTATCAGGAACTATAGAACTATTGCAGGTGCCAATGGAACTGTTATCAAAACTTGCGATGCCAAAAGATGAGGACTTCACACACGTTAGACAATTCATGTTTACCTGTTTTATTTAAAATATAGATTGAAATATATAATATTACATGATTGTAAAATTTTTATACACGGATATATTCCCTACTTAGCTTTTGTATACTTATATCAAGGTGTATATGTGTATATAATTATAACAGTCGACAGATAATATGTTCTCAAATATAAAAGAAACATAAAACATACATAGACTTCACGAACTTTACAATATGTTCGTCAAAATTTTTTTTCACAGATTTTATAATTTCCGGTAATATTTCCTGCTGTGCTCATTTTTTCATATAAGCTATGTATTTTATATACAATATATATGTATATATAAATATAATCATATATATACACGTAAATATATACATTAATTTAGAAAGCGATCAGGTTCAAAATTTGTCAAGTATTGGATTGTAAATTAATAATATTGACTTAGCTGATACGAAAACTAAGAAATTTCATGCTTTAAGGTTGAATTCAAGGCATTTTCATTGCCAAAAATTTTATTATCGAAAGTTGAAAAATGACAAATAAAGTTAATAAAATATTGAAAAAATGAAAAATAACTTTTTAGAAATAAACTATATTGTATTAGCTATCATTTATATAAGTTATCACATTTACTACACGTTTGGCGCAGTTATGCGAATATTTCGAATTTGGGGCATTTTTGTCAACGATTGTACATCCGATACATCTTTAAAATACGCCGCCTGGTTACGCGTTCTCTCACTATACATGTCAGTTATTGCGATGAATATTTCCGCGAAGCCTCCGTGGTCGAGCTAGACACTTTCCCCGGAAAATCGAGAGATCCTAGGTTCAAATCTTGGGAGGTAATATTTTTCGCAATAAAAATTTTTTATTTGAAATAAGGGGAGATTATATATATTCGATTGTCCGAACGTTTTGGCTCGTGATTATTAGCATCTCAAATTGATTGTGTCTTAATGTCCAAATGTTTCGGCGCACAGTTACACATTTAAAATTAATTAATTCATGAACTTAGAATATTATTCGAAACTTCCAACTTTGACCGATCCTTAAGGCGTTTTCTACTATATTATGTTATTACATTAATTCGGTCGGTTTCTATTTCGGTAATTAGAAAAAGTTATTTAAAATAATACATAAAAAATAACTTATTTTTTTTTATTTAAAATATATATTTTAAATAAATTTATCTTTAATACAAACATTGGTTATAGAGATATCTTCCATTAGATTTGTTCTTTATGGATAAACTAGTGTACATTTTATATTGTTGCATTTTAAAAACCTAATTATATATTTGAAGTGAATTTGAAGTGAATTTGGCAAAGCGAGATAAATGGTGCCATCATAGTTCGGTATTTATAGTCAGTTCGGTATTTATAGTCTTCTATATTTAAGACAATCTTAAATACAATTTTAATCAATTATACAAAAATAATTGCCATTTGAGCCAAGCTGGATGTTATATACTATTAAAAAATTATAATCAAGGTATTATAATATAATCGTATGTTTTTAACTTTTAATGTGATCATCTTCAGTTGTACAAATTATTATATAAGTTGAAATTCTGCATATATAAAACATCGTCAACCATTCTCAATTCAGCAGGTTCTTCATCAAAACGGGCTTAACGGAATAAGTATGATGAAAATGCCATCACTGCTTTTTGAGTTAACCTTTTTTTCTAAGGTATCTTATATAAAAAAAACACTTACTTATCAAATTTTAGATTTCTATATGGAGACGACAAAGTTAGAACAAAAAAATGATTTTTTTTTAACTTACAAAATTTTTCGATTTTAACTTACAAAATAAAAAATCAAATAAAATTCTAAAAAATTCAATTATACTTAGATATCAATGAGGATATTTTTAAATTCTTTTTTGATTCGATTCTAAAAAAAAATGAAAGTAACTTAAATATTTTTTTCATCCTGATTACATTCTACCTATCAAAAAAAAAATTGCATAATCTTTGTTCAATTTCCTATAAAATATTTTTTTCAAAAGATTACATTGAAAAAAAATTAAAGGATTTCGCACGTTTCTTATGGAAAAATATCCCCGGTCAAATTGCTCTGTTTTGAGATATGTTTGAGATATGTACTTCTTGTGATTCTAAACAAATGTCTCCATTGCCACATTCACATAAAATCAACAGATAAAAAGATACAGCGTTTTGAAATCACAAAATTTGAATGCTACCATATCTTCTTAAGATATAGAAGAATAATTTGATGCTTTCTTTTATATATAATATACATATACGTTTGTTTAACGTGAGTCCCCTCGCCTCTCATTTTGACTTACCTATCTATATCATCCTATTCTTGATCATTTCTATCAATATTCGATTTAAGACAGTTCTGTTTGAATATTTCACATTAAGCTGATGTCGTGCATAGCTTAAAAATCATATAATACTCGTTATATAAGCGCAACATCTCAAAGTTCTTGCACCAATTTTACATGTGCAATAATATCCTAGAATCGGTACATTCTCATCATCCAGTTGATGAGCAATCCACATTTGATATTTGATCCACATTTGATATTTGATCCACATTTGAAATTTGATCACGAAATCGTGAATATAATCTTATTCATATAAAGTCCGGTTCATTTCTGTTCATCAAATTCGAAGACATCAATTGCCTCTATATCGAGTTTATCTTGAATATAAGATGGCGCCAGCCCTATTTGATAAATATCAAACGTTAATTCTTTCAAATAATTCGTATCACATATCACATCTTGGAAATCCTGGTCGTCATTCTTATTTAATTTATTCCATACAGCATTCTTCCTAAAAAGATTCTCCTGTTCTACTCTTGCTTGCATGATATTTGGAGTATTGACTTTTTCAATTATTCTGTGAGCAAGTACAGTAGTTTCTTCCATTAATATCAAGTTTCGATAGCAATTTATTATTGCTCCAGTTATAAGATAGAAGTCGTAGATTCGGAATGCGTGTGCCGTAGAAATGATGCCATCAATAAAATGGAATATTGTTTTAATGTATTCATTTCGAGCTTCAACTATCCATCTAGATTTTGTAATCAATCGAGATTCATTAGCAGCCCTTGTAGTATGCTGAGATTCATCTCTTTTGAGGATAAGTGGAATCTTACAATCAATTCCTTCTTCTTCCAAAAAAGGTACAATACGATAACCTCTGTCCGCAATGATTATGTCTTTTCGTCGTAACCAGGCTCTAAGTCCATAACCGCATCAAATTCACTTTTAAGAATTACTGCATCATTATTCCTGCTGTTAGAAAAATAAAGTATATCAAGAATAAATCGATCAGGAGCAATTACAAGTACAGGTTTAACTAGATGACATCCTTTATACATAGAGAACGATTGCCTTAAAATTTTTAAGTTAGATGATTTTTCCATATAACTATACGTTGCATCAACAATTAAAATTGCCTTTAGATCGTTCGGTTTCGGATTGTATAATGCATTAAGAAATGAAGTAATGTGATCTCTAATGTATACCTCTCGAGTAATGGAATTGAGATCTATAGTGTTTGATACAAATTGTAACATTAACGATTTTCTTACAAGACTCAACAAGATTAACAGCCTGTTTACTCGAATATTTGAAAATTATCCTAAGAATTCATCGGAAAAATTGTGACGCATTTTTATTAGAAATAAGTTTTTTTTGGAAATATACCTAAGTGTATTATTAACGGCAACAAGAACACACAAAATTAAATATAGGGTCTTTCAATAGGGACGCTCGAAATTTGTTAGATCATAGTAGCCATGTTGTTAAAAATTTGACATCTGTCAAATTTGTTGTGAATTGTTTAGTAGTGTATGGCAAATCACCATGGAAGGTCATAGTGTTGAGCAACGTGTGCAAATCATAAAATTTTATTATCAAAATCAGTGCTCCGTTCA
>Ga0157364_1001876_pt1 | contig 18701 bp, 17 predicted proteins | sample AttsexASBM2_FD_111476 | JGI IMG/M metagenome (GOLD analysis project Ga0157364, IMG submission 111476) | Fungus gardens microbial communities from leaf cutter ant in Ribeirão Preto, State of São Paulo, Brazil - Atta sexdens ASBM2 | ecosystem: Host-associated > Fungi > Mycelium > Unclassified ...
GAGGTTATGTGCATCAAATGTCAAACCATATGGCATTTTAGAAGGCCAAATGTTAACGCTTTAAAACCACAAAAAGACGGGAAGATATATAAAATTTAAATTGTTATTTCGGTTGTATCAAATTTAAAGCTCAAAACTTTTTTGTACACCTAATAGTACATAAATCTCTCCACCTAGGTTGTAGTTCTTTTGTGTTCTGCAATTCGATCTGCTAAATTGTTTTAATTCATTTAAACTTTTTCCCAAAGTCTGTAAAAGTTCAGGTTAAGTTCTATTATTGGATCCAATAGTATGTCGATTAGTTGGTGCTTTATAAATGTCTCATTAATAGTCTTTTGATCTATTAAGCACGGTTTTATGAACTTCAATCCTGTCTTTGAGTAAATTTTCTGGTGTTAAGATTGCAGTATTGGAAATTGCTGTACAATCCGGTTCTAGGTGGAATATAAAATTTTGATGAATTCGCAAGGTATTTGTCAGAACAGAGTATAAATATATGAATTCTTCTTTCGGCGCAATTCTAATTTAGTGTTGATTCGATGAAGTTGTATCTAGAGCGTATTTTGTATCTGCATATATTTAGTCGTGCATTTTTCGATAACACGTTTAGTAATTATTTCTGTAAGATTATCTTTTATTATCTTTTATTCTTACTTTATAGTCTGGATACGTTCGCTTCAATAACTGATATTGTCCGAGTCTTGTTGTATTTAATTCTAACTCACTAATCGATATAAACATAGTTCTAAAAGAATTTAATAAAATAAGCTTTTGAGTTGTATCTATTGGATTGTTCGGAAAGTTCGTGCCGAATTTTGATAGGTGGCGTAAGGTCTGAATATATCAGAACGATTGAAAACAAATGACATGCGTATATATCGTAAAAGACGGTACTTGAGACATACTTGGAAAAAAATTTAGTTGCGATACGTTAATTTTTGTCAGTTTTATACGCCTTTGAATATAGAAGAAAACAAAGTGCATTTTAAGCATTTAATGCTTTTCTTTTACTGGAAAGACAAAAATGCCACACAAGCGGCAAACAAGATATGCGCTGTTTATGGCGAAGGTGCTGTAGTTGAAAGAACTGTGCGGAAGTGGTTTGCTAGGTTTAAAGCTAGTGATTTCAACCTTGAAGATCAAGAATGCCCGGGTAGGCCCTCCATCACAGATGAAGATCAGATTAAAACACTGATTGAGAATAACCCACGCTATACGACACATAAATTTACACATAAGCAGAAATATTGAATATGTCAAAATCCACCATCCACGAGCATTTTTTGTGAAGCTTGGCTACATAAACCGTTTTGATGTATTCCGCTTTCCTCATGATTTAATGGAAAAAAATCTGATGGATCGCATTTCCATTTGCGACTCGCTCTATAACACAACGAGGAGATACCATTTTTGAAGCAAGTAATGACGGGAGATGAAAAATGGATCATTTACAAAATGTTGCGAAAATGATCTTAGAGAAAGCGGAATGAACCATCTTTAGCCACCCCAAAAGCCGATCCTCCAAAGAAGGTGCTCATGCTCTGTGTCTGGTGGGATTGGAAAGGGATCCTGTATTATGAGCTTTTACCAAACAACGAGACGATAAATTCAGAGAAGTATTCCTAATTAGATGAATTGAAAACAGCAATTGAACAAAAAGAAATAGCGAATCGGAAGGGTTCATCAGGACAAATATACGGCCTTATGTGTCTTTGATAACTCGACAAAAGTTGGAGCTCGGTTGGAATGTTCTACCCCATATTCACCAGATCTCGCGCTTTTAGATTTCCATCTATTTCGATCATTACAAAATTTCCTTAATGAAAAAAGCTTCAACTCTTTGGTCAAGGTAAAAAATAACTTAGAAAAGTTTTTCGCTGAAAAACCTGAGAGATTCTGGAAGGAATTTTCAAGTTGCCTGAAAAATGGAGAAAGGTTGTAGAACAGAATGGCATCTATATCATTTAATAAATGTATACTAAAATTTAAATCTTCTGCGTTTCAATTTTCCTTCAAAATCGGCACGAACTTTCTGGACAACCCAATACAATTGACTGTCTTAACCAACCATGTCTGAAAAGTGAGATTACTCTAATTAACTCTAAATTTTTATCTTCTATTAAGGAAATTAAAAATTGAATAAACAATTGTTTTTATGTTCAATTATTGATATATCACTTATATCTAAAAGAGTGATGTAATGTATTTCATCTATCGGTACAGAGAAATTGTCTATGTATTTATGCTCCCTGAAAATGTTAAATAATTCTTTAGATGATAAAATATATGGTTTAAGTTCCTTATCTTCCATTAACGATAAGCTCTTCTATTTTTCTAATATCATCCGTTTTTGTAACTCATTCAAATTTAATGCCTCATCTATCCGCTATAATATTAGCTATAATATTAGTTTTGTTGGCTTTAGACAAGTTTCTAATACGATTAAACTGTTTGTTCAAATTTCTTATCGTGGCTGAAGTAATTTCAATAGCTTTTCCACTGCCGATTAAGGGTCTTAAGTATAATACTAGTTTGATTCTTTACATACTGAACAATATTTTTCTGATCGACAATTTATCTAATTCGTTATTGTAATAACTCGCATCCGTCAACTAAAGTTCCAAATAACGTTTTACTTATTTCTCCGAAATCGAATAATCCGTGTTTAATTTTCGTCCTTCTTCGAAGTCCCGCCAAATGTAATATATTGTCTAAATCGCTGGTTATTTCATTGAATCGTTTTAATTGCTAAGCAAGACGGTGTTTAGAGGAACAAGTCCAGTTTTGTTTATTAAGAATTTAAGAAAATATTTCTGATATAAATTCCTATACGCAACATTAAACATAATTTTTCTCTAAATTTGTTAAATCATAACCTATTATTATCTTCCACTATTATTATCTTCCACTGTTCATGGTACAGTTTAATTTTGTTTTAATGTTTCAAATGACTTCGTTGTCATCAAGTAGTACAATGGCATATTTTTCTATCCCTTTACTGGGATGACCCTGGAGAGTCAACAGAAAAAGGATTGGAATAACTCGTTTCGAATTCATCTTATTCATCTAATAAGTAATAAAAGTTTACATTTAATGTTACTCCTGTGATACTGTTTAATCTCTATGTTTTCGCGAACATGATAAGTTATGAATTTGTCATGTCGAATCACAGGAAATGGGTCTTTCCTGAACTGAGGTTCGAATGATTTAGCATTGAAGTTCTTCAAATACCAGATTATTTTCTATTGGAGTATAGGATTTAGTAGGGAGGTTGGAATCCTGATAATCACGTATGTTTCTATGTGTCTCTTCTAATTTATTTTCATGCTGTATATACAGTTCGTCTATTTGCTTTTGGAGGGATAATCTATCATCTTTTTCACTGAAGATGTGATTAGGTTCTCTGCCAAATTGTAACTCGTAGGGTATGTATCCTGTGTTCTTATTTATACAATTATATGTGAGCATTGCCTGGAGCAGTATCATGTCCTATTGTTTTTGTTCTTTCATATAATGCCTTATATATTCTGTAAGAATAATGTGTGACCTTTCGTTTTTCCCGTTTGATTGTGGTAAACTAATATGAGCATATGTTTGGCATGTAATTGATTGTTTGGCATGCAAAGTGTTTTGAATTCATTCGAAATGAATTCCAGAGCGTTGTCTGATAGGAACTCTTTGGGTGTGTCAAAATATCTAAACCAAGACTACCAGAATGCTTTAATAATTGAAAATCGATTTATCTATAATAGGTTCAGTTAATATGTATTGTGTAAGATAATCTTGTACGATCAAAATATAATGATTTCCTCTATTTGTCAACTCAAATGATCCCATGATATCTATAGATATCTTTTCAATAGGAGGGATATCTAGAGAGGAATGTATATAAGGTATCTATTTGAATTGACATGCTTCATATTTACTAATAAATTCTTTAACGTCAACGGTTATATATTTAATATATATTTTGCCAATTGTACTTTTTTAATTCTTTGAAGTGTTTCCTCTACTGAATAATGTCCGCCTAAGATTTCAGAATGCGTGTCTAAAATAATCTTCCTTTATTTAATATTTCGGAAAAAATATTTAGAAAAATATTTAGAAATATATATATATATATATAGTTTTTGTCCGAGATAGTATTCATCAATAACCAAAATTAATTTGGTAATCTCTTTTTGGTCATATATTACATTTACATGTTGGTCATTTTCCGTTAGAAAAACGGAAACGGTTGTGTAATTGAATGCTAAGTTGTATGTGGGTAACATGAGGGGAAATATAAATCTCATTATCCTTTATAATTTCAGGGGGAGTTCCAATAAAAAGGATCGTTTTGTTAGATTTTCTAGACTTATCCAACTTGATTTTGAACTATTATTTGTCTCGGTATTTTAGATTTGGATCGAGAGGAAGATTCCTTCGGACTAAGGAGAGGCTTAATTGCTGGATTTATTTCTTGGAACCATTATGAGAGCCGCTCTTCGATAATAATTTTTGTTTTTGATTGTCATGTATAGAAATAAGAGTGTCAATGGAGTCCTGAATTGGTTTGTTAATAGGTTCAACAAAATTCAACGTCCATTTATCAAGATCAGCATTTAAGTCTTGAAGAATTGGTAAGATCAAAATTCGGAGATTTTCCGAGAAAACAGATTTTGGATCTAGATTTTTCCATCCTGAGATTGGATCTTTATTAAAGGCAATTTTAATAATTTTGTTTTGACTATATCCGAAAGCATGTATTGAATATCTTCGTTTGTCACATATATAAGTCGATCGCGTTAACCGAAATTCGTGAAAGAGCATCAGCGTTTATATTTCTCATTAATCTTGAATTCGAATCTTTTACATTCAGCCAAATTAAAAGCTTATGATTAATTACAATTTTGAATTCTCTTCTGTATAAGTATCGTTTGAAATGTTTGGTTGCCCACATATAATAGCTAATAATTTTTTTTCAGTCATGCTATCGTATTTCGACTTTATTTAAAGTTCTGGAGACAAAAGCCAGTGGCTTGTCCTTGCCTATTGTTCCTTGAGACAGGAGCGCCTCATTGTATGCATCTGGTTAATATGAAAGTTTGTTTCGGATATGATAATAGAAGTTGAGTCATTAATTTAGTTTTTAAAGAGTCGAACGAATTTTGTTGTTCATTTTTCCATTCAAAAGTTAAAGACTTTTGAAGGAGCCATATTAATGATTTTGCTATTTTAGAAAAGTCCCTAATAAACTTTCGATAATACCCAACTAATCCTAGAAATTGTTTGATTCTTTTAGAATTCTGTGGGATTAGAGCTTTCGTCTTTTTCTATACAATACGGATTAGATTATATACCTCGTTCCGAGATCACATGTCCCAAATATTCAAGTTCGAGTTTCAGATATTCACATTTATCCGATTGAAGTTTTAGTTCTACTTGCCTGAGTCTTTCAAATAATAGCCTCAGGTTTCTATTATATTCTTCAATAGTTTTTCCGTAAACTATTATATTGTCCATATAAACAAAGCAGTTATTTTTTATTAGTCTCTTTAGTCCCTTATTTATCATTCTTTGAAAGGTCAGAAATGCATTCTTCAGATCAAAAGGCATGCGAGTGTATTCATAATAGCCTTTTAGAGTGGAGAAAGCTGTTTTTGTAATATATATCTTTAGGATTCATGCCTATTTGATGGAATCCCGATGCTAAGTCAAAGGTTGAGAAATAACGCGCATTGCCCAGGTGGTCAAGAATTTCATCTATGTTTGGAAGTGAATAGGCATCTTGAATAGTTTTTTCATTAAGCTTTCTAAAATCAATTATTAATTGCCATTTAGTTTTACGCATCTTGCTTTTTAGATACTATCCAAATTGGCGAATTATAAGAAGAATCCGATTCTCTTATTATATCCTTAACCAATTACAGTATATCCTTTCTTTTATTTGAGTTTTATTATAATTTCTTCTTGTATAGAAGGATAACGGTATTGTTTTATGTGAATAGGATTTTCATCTGAGATTTTAATCTCATGTTAGATTAGATCAATGAGTGGGAGTAGATCTCCTGGCAAGGTGAAAATATCGTGGTATTCTAATATTATATTCCAGATTTCATTAGAATGTTCTGGAAGGTACGAAAGACGAATATTTTCTTTCAATAATTGCAAGCGTATATTATCCAAGGTATATTTCCTTTGTAATGGAATATATTGATACATTGTGAAAATCTTCAATACTTTTAATTTCAGCATGCAAATGTTTCGGTAAAAATAGACTTACTAAAACCATTCATCCTTGTAATTAGTGTCCTCCAGCGTCATCCCTAAATATGACTAATACATCTGATCTTTTTTTTATGTCATTAGGATTTGTCACATCTTTTAAATTCCTTTTCCTCTAAAATTAAACTTTTATTTGAAAAATTGAAATTGTTCCCTTGTAAGAATTGTTTCCTTGTAAAAAAATCGATGATGCCTTAATATTTAACCGGCGTATAATCATCTAATATGTGAAATACGTATTTTTTTTCCGAACATTTCAACAATTACTCCATACTTAGTTTTCAAAGAATGTCTCGTGACGCTGGATATTATTATCGAATTTATCTTGGGTAAATTTTTATTTTCAATAAACATTTCATGAATTAAAGATATATTCGAATCCTGTCTACTAAAAAGTTGTTTGCTTAAAACCTGTTATTTTTAAGGTAATTCTGGGTGCTCTGATGTAAATTCAGCCAGATCCCTGGTAAATTTCTCATTGATGTGTTGCTCCGAGGCTCGATCAATTGCATGTGAAGGACGTGATGTTTGGTCCAGTGGTCGATTGAGAAGATAACGCTTGTGAAAATTTTATTGGGCTCGTTGCTTTTCGAATGCTTTGATTCTGTATTCTTTTTCCTTATGTCCTCGCCTCTTAACCATTCTTGATATCGAGATCAAGATTTTTGAATAGGTTTCCTTGAGACTTCATTGCGTTGTATGCGTAGTTTTCTTAACTGGAGTTCTCCTTTGAAAGCTCTCGCTTCTTTTTATATTACGGCGGAAATCTCGATGGACTGCTGTTCGCAAAGTTCCTCTTGAATATAGATGGTCGCGACTCTATTGCTTTGTGAATTAATTGTGGTGATAATGTCATCGTGTATTCGGAGAGAACGATTTATGAATTCGTCAATATTTTTGTTTATTATATCGTTGGATGTACGTGTCTCTCTGTACTTCCAGTGCAGCGAGCTTTTTGAAACTGACGACTACGATAGTGAGATGACCGGCGTGCGGCAGATCGACGCCGACAAAGCAAATAAGATTTCGCGATCAGAAACGATGAATGTATCCTTAACAGAACACCGTATCCCTTTGAAACCGTGCCGCGCGTCCTCGCTCCTTTAAGGATGATTGATGATTGCTAAATAATACATGAAAATGTGTGTGTGTGTGTGTGTGTGTGTGTGTGTGTGCACACACACACACACACACACACACACACACACACATTTTCATGTATATGATTGTAAGAGCCGTCCATTAAACGCTTATTTTTTTGTCGTGCACGATCTTGTAGAGCTCATATACGGAACATGGAGTACTGAAAATATGTAATATACGTAACTACAGATTTTCAATATTGACAGTGTACATTGACACATGGCCGTAATAGCACTTTTCCTTTCGTACAATATCATTTTAGATCAGGATGTAGCATGTATTAGCAATACATAGATATATTACACATATAATATATGTGACTACTCCATTTTTTGTTACGTTTAATAAAAAGATGTAGAAGTTAATCATGTTAAAATATACAGATATTAGTGGTGTGTGTATTTAAATATAATACTTAAATATAATATAGGCAATATTATACAATATTGTACTATATATTGTTGTACCAATGTCACGGCACGGTTCGGAATCCACAGAGAGAACTTCGGGGATTGGTGATCGAATAATAGACTTGTAGTTTTACAATATAACATATTTAACATAACAACTTTAAACATAACAACAATGATTATTCGTTACACTTTCCACGTACTGTTACATTAAATTTGTTAAACGATGGGTAAAGTAACGCGACAAGTTTCTTACAATTTCTGACTGTGGCGCGTTCGTGGTCGCGCTTATATTCAGGATTTTTCGGATCATCCTTGAGCATTCCGTGTTGGCCTATCAGCATTCCGCTTATCAGACAAGGACAATTTCCGCGTCTTAAGTTTACAATTTATATTCGTTCAAGGTCTTCTTTTATATTAATTATTTAAAAATAACTTTGAGTATATTTAATAAATCGGTTTCGGCAATCATTTATTTAATCATTTATATTTATCGCACGTTTGCGCAATTAGCACTCGTGACAATATGTACTATAATGTGTGAATATACATACATTACAGATAGAAGTTGTTAATGCTAAACTATTTATATATTCCTTATGTTTAAATATGCAATATTAAAATTGTATGTATACAATATAATGTGTATATATACACATATAAAATTTAATAATATTTAATTGCAATGTTTAGTATAAATAAAAAGGAAATATCTGCATGAATACTTCAGTATAAATTACTTCTAACTCTAATTTGTGTAGATCACACATCATCATAATACACACATGCAATATTCTAATTTTGAGAAAAACAATTATTATATAGGGGACTTTAAATCTATAAAATGCGTAACTAACATAAATTAAGACTAATGAGGCAATATAAATATACAACGAAAAACTCACATATTCAAAAAGATTATGTCACTCACAAATTGTCAAAGATGAAGTGATGTAAAATTTTAGTAGATAGATTTGTATAAATGTATTAATAATTTTGTGATCAATATCAAAGCTTCTTGACGCGCTCTCTATTAAAATTGTGAGTGACAACCTTTTCGTATATCTATATTGCTGAAAAGGACTCTAAAGTGAGTTGAAATGTACAAAATAAAGAAAATATCATTTATCAGAGGATTCATAATTTGATTATTTTTTTTAAGATGTTACGTCTTATCATCTGCATTTGACTGTTATTAGCTTTGATTTATATTAGTTATATATTCTGATATTGAAAATATAAAAGCATATATCTGCACTAATATCTGTACATTTAACTATAAAAAACATATCTCTTTTTATTAAACGTCAAAAAAAGAGGTAAAGTAGGCCTTGGAAATAGGGAAAAATACTATTACATATACTGCTATATATTGCCAGTACCGAAAATCTAATATACATAACGTAAACTACGGATTTTCATTTCTAACGGTTTACTGATGTGTTATCCATTAGCTATTAGTCATTTACTAAAACATTTTGAATATGATACGAGGGCAAATCAATAAGTTCTTAGAAAATCTGTCAGAGGACACTCGCAGTGTCATCACATTACTTTTTGACAAGTAGGATCTCTCAGCTAATTATTGTCAAATTTTGAGCGGAATTCATTGCGTGATTTTATTTCTGTAGACGATTAAAACGAACAACCTTTGTATTTTTTGCAAAATGGAAAAAAAAGAGTTTCGTGCAGTGATCAAACATATGAAAGATTTAACTCCGAAAGAAATCAAAGTCGAGTTGGATAATGTTCATAGCACATCTGCACCAGCGTTTGCGACTGTATACAATTGGGTGAATGAATTTAAACGTGGTCGTACATCCATATGTGATGCACCTCGTTCGGGACGTCCAATTGAGGCTGCTACGCCAGAAATCATCAATAAACTCCTCGATATTGTTTTGACTGAACGACGAGTGAAAGTGTGCTTTGAACTTGTTGAGGCCACAGGCATATCTCATGGCACAGTGATTTCAATTTTGCACGAATAATTGGATATGAAAAAACTATCGGCAAGATAGATGTCGCGTTTGCTCACTGTGGACCATAAGCGCGATCGTGTGACGATTTCAAAACAATGTTTGGAGATGTTTCAACGTAATCCAGATCAATTTCTGCATCGATTCATTACTGTGGACGAAACATGCATCCATTACTTCACATCCGAGACGAAGGAACAGTCAAAATAATGGACTTCATCGGGTGAACCAACTCCGAAGAAGGCGAAGACGTAAAATTGACCGGAAAGGTGGCCATAGTTTTTCGGGATGCATGCGGTATAATTCATATCGATTACCTTCCGTCGAAGCAAACGATCAATGGCGATTACTATGCAGCCTTATTAGACCGTTTCAACAATATTTTAAAGAAAAAACGTCACCATTTGCGAAGAAGAAAGTGCCGGCATCGATGGCCAAATTCAACGAATTTCGCTACAAATTGCTTCTCCATCCAGCATATTCGCCAGATTTAGCTTTCTGCGACTATTTCCTGTTTTCAAACCTGAAGAAATGATTCGGAGAAAAGAGATTCACCAGAGAACAGCTCATCGCTGAAACAGAGGCTTATTTTGAAAGGTTGGACAAATCATATTATTTGGACGGCTTGAAAAAGTTGGAGAATCGTTGGATCAAATGTATCGAGCTGAAAAGAGACTTTTTGGGATGCACGCTATATAATTCATATCGATTACTTTCCGTCGAAGCAAACGATCAATGGCCATTACTACGCAATCTTATTGGACCGTTTCAACAATATTTTAAAGAAAAAAACGTCCATTTGCGAAGAAGAAATACATGTATAACACATACATATGTACAATATATATTATAGTATATAGGGTGTCCAAAAAGACGCCGGATTTATGAGCTGAACATAAAGATGATTATAACTAATCGTGAAGAAATGTGAATTGTACTTTTTTATTGGCATACATAATACGCCAAAATATAGTGCATCGACTTATGATTATGACCTATTCACATTCTATGACTCAATTACGACCATCCTTGGATCCTAAAGCTCTTGCATAATGTTTTTGAAAGAAATGTTTCAGACAAAACTTATAAGTTTCAAAGAACTATTTATTGATTTAATTTGACTTTGACTCCTGCAGGGTCAGATCAAGGTCATATCCATATTTTTTTAATGAAACATGCTATTTTTATTGTAGACTTTAATACACAGTTATTATTGATATGTTGACTTACACGAGGATATAACTTCGAAAAGTTCTCGGTCTAATACAGAAATGATTCCACAAATATCGAACTGCTATAATTTTAGAAAAGTTTGACCCTTTTCAAAATTACTGTTAAAATTTCAGACAGATGTGTTCATTAGTTTCTTTGTTTCGGTTGTATCAAGCAATCAGTGTTTGATTCCATCATGACAATCCATTCACATTTCTTTAATTGCAGACGCAAAATTTTACAAATTGGTTCTGCAATCGTATTTCATCAGATTTGATAACCGAAATGCCTTTGATAGTAAATTAAAAATAGTCAGGCCATAGTGAACGCTTTTGACATTTATCTATAATTAGCCAAAGCACGATTTATGGCAGTGCTCCTCGTTGAGGAGAAGAGACAAAAACTGCTATCCTGGTATCGTATTTATGCGGTAGAGCGCGCGCAGTCTTGGAAAATTGAGAGAGTTTGCGATTTGAGGAATTGAAATCTAAATTCAAGATGCATTTCGGAAAAATGCAATCATTGCAAAGTTATTATTCGCAGTTTACAAATAGGAGACAGAAATACGGAGAGAGCATTGTTTCATTGGCTCGGATATCGAAAGATTGTCACAATCGGCATATTCGGAATGTCCCGAAATAGTTCGCAATAAAATCGCGCACAATTCGTTTCCGCTCTATACGACGAGTTTGTAAAAAGAACATTTCAGATTGAAGGAATAACATTTCTCAGAATTGAATGAACAAAAGCAGTAAAGTTGATACAGGAAAATAATTTTCCTGTATCAACTTTATATAAAAAGGAGGATAATTTTAGTCATGAAAAAAAAAGAGGGAAAAATTTTGATTTCAAGAAGAGAGGAAAAGAAGCTAGATGAGCATGATAACAAACATAAAGAGATAAAATTAATAACAATGAATTTAAGAAATTTGAATTTAAGAATTTAAGAAATTTGTAAAGGGGAGGGATTATAGAAAAATAAAAAAGATAATGGTAAAGAATGTTGGAAATGTGGTAAAGAGGGACATTTCCGATCAGAATGTCCAGGTAAATTAGAAATAATCGAGCTTAGCGGAGTGCGTTCGACTGATTTCAGGGATACCTCGGAAAACAATTATGTAATAATAATGTTCTTTCAGGATTAATAAACTTAAATGTAATTTAATGAGTTTTTGTTTTTCAAGGAGAAGTAATAATAAGCATTGTATTTTGAGAACCGATGACAGGCTCTGATGTGTCAATTTTAAATAATAATTTAATTGAGCCGCGTCAATGTAAAATTAAAATAAATAAATGTAATTTAAAATATCTCATGGAGGAAAAGATGTTGATTAATTAAGTGCATACAAAGATTCGACTAGGAAACTATTTGGTTGAGATTCCAATGTTAATGGCAAAATTCAATGATGAATATATTCTTGGTGTAGATTTTCTCGAGAAATTCAATTTAGAAAATATCTTTGAATCTGTCTTTGATAGTCTGAAAAGAATAAAAAAGAATGATATTCAATGTTTTCGCGTAGACAAATCATCTGATTTTGATATTCCCTCGAATATAAGGTGTCTTTTCGAGGGATTCTGAACATTTAACGCAATTTCAGAAAAAGCTTTTTGCGGAATTACTTTGAATTTAAATGAATTTTGTGATGTATTTTCTGAACAAATTGTTGCAGGAAATTGTGAGGTGGGAAAACATGAGATTAATTTAAAAGATTCTCTTCCCATTAAACAGGCTCCTCGTTGAGTTTCATTTCATATGAGGGAAAAAGTCGATGAAATTATCGAAGAAATGAAGAAATAGGAAATAGTAGGGGAATCTGTAAGTCCTTGAATATCACCTGTTTTAGTGAAAAAGAAAGGAATGATAAGATTTTGCGTCGATTATCGCAAGCTAAATGCTATTACTAAAAAGGATTCTCATCCTTTATCCCGAGTAGACGACATTTTCGATCGACTTTCAGGTACTCTTGGTACTCCACATTAGATTTAAAAAATGGATATTGGCAAGTTAAGATTCGATCAGAAGATAAAGAGAAAACTGCGTTTTCGATCGGAAATGGGTTATGGCAGTTTAAGGTTATGCCATTCGGTTTGTGAGCGAGCGAGTAATGGAACAAATTCTCCGGGAATTACTTTCAAAAATTTGTTTAGTTTATTTTGACGATGTGATTATTTTTGATGAAAATTTCAAAGAAATGATAGAAAATTTTAAAAAGGTATTTTTACGAATGCGAGAAGTGAATCTAAAAATCAATCCAAAAAAATATGTTTTTTTCGGACGGAAGGTCTGAAAAATATTTAGGATATATAATTTCATCTGAGGGAATTTCTACGGATAGAGAAAAAATTGTTGCCATAACCAATTGACCAATCCCACGAAACAAAAAGCATTCTGCGAAACTTTTTGGATTTATGTTCTTATTATCGAAATTTGTAAAGGGATTTTCTTCATTCGCAAAGTCGCTTTATAGGTTGACTGAGAATCAGGCGAGATTTGTATGGGATAAGCAGTGTAACGACTCGTTTAATGAATTGTGGCTCTTAGTTCTTTTCCAATCCTATCTTTTCTACGAGGGGAAGGAAGATTTATTCTGGACACTGACGTGTCAAGTTATAGAATAGAAGCGGTTTTGTCGCAACTTTAAAATGAAGGGGAAAAGGTGATTTTTTATTACAGTCGCGTTCTAAGTAAAACGGAAAGAAACTATTGTATAACGCGACTTTTGATAATTGTCGATTTAAATCGTTTCATCATTATTTGTATGGTCGGGAGTTCGTGATACAAACGGATTATGCGTCGCTGAAATGGTTAATATCCTTTGGGGATTTAGAAAGCCAGTTGGCACGCTGATCGGAAAGGCTTCAACAATACGACTTTCAGAATATTTATCGGAAAGGAGTTCTTCATGGAAATGCGGATGTCTTATCTAGACAACCCTGTGCAGCTGCCGAGTACCAGTATTGCACAAGGAGATAAAAAAAGCCGTTAAACTATAAAATTCTGTTGCTCGGATTGTGTCTGAAGAAAATTCTGAAACCTGACGTCAAGAGTAATTGGAGGATCCTAGCATTGCAATTATTCTCCAAGGGAAGAAGCCTGGGATCCGATCATCTTGACAGGAGATTGCATCCGGACTTCCGCTAAAATTTATTGGTCTTATTGAAATTCCTTAGAATTTAGAAATGGTGTACTCTACAAAAGATGGGACGCCAAATTTAAAGGATTCCGTTGCTCAACTAGTCGTCCCTAAGAGCTGATTCAACAAATTATGAAGCAGGCGCATGATTCTCCGTCTGGAAGACATTTTGGGATCAATAAAATCTTGGAGAAGGCATCTTGAGGCACAGGATTTCTTTGGAGGTTTCATACAGATCAGGGGAGAAACTTCGAGTTCAGGGAATTTTGCGGGAATTATCACGACTACTTAGGATTAAGAAAACGAGAATGTCTGTTTTATATCCCCAGTCGGATAATCAAGTAGAACCAACATCAAATAATCCTGAACTATTTAGTAGCTATTTTGTAGCTAATGTAAACCAATTTTGTAATAAAAATCAGAGGGATTGAAATCGCTAGATTTCAATGTACTTGCTGTATAGATCTCCAAACACGAGACTACCGGCGTAACACCAGCAGAATGTATTTCGCTCAGGATCTTAGGCTTCCTATAGATTTACTTCGAGGAAATCCCTCTGTATCTGAAGAACAATCAGTGCATGACTATTTAGGCAAGGTCAAAAGAAAGTTGGAAAGAATTCATGATTAAGTTAGGAATCGTGTTAATATAAAATCTTCTCGTACTAAGACTTGATATAATCAAAAGGCCAAGCAAATTCATTTTGAAATAGAACAAAAAGTATTGTATTCATAAATCGAATAAGTGCAAAATAAAATCGTATTAGATTAGTATCTTATCTTGATAGACGAAAGAAAGAAGATTGATCTTTGTGTAGGAGTAAAAAAAAAAAATAAATAAACAACTATACTGAGTATCAATTAATTTATTATTTCTGTAGTATAAAAATGCGCGGCGTTAAAATCTTTTTGTCGAGTTTCAGATAATGGCAGTCTTTTGGCATACATACCCAGTGTACATGGCACACGGCAATAAAAGCTGCGGGAGGAGTCATCCCTGTCAAGGGATTTGTCCTGGAAGGATCTTTGAAGAGATTTATTTTTTTTTTTTTAAGAAAACCAATCCCGCCCGTGATTTTTGAGCCACGGTTTTTCGAAGAGCAAATGCCGGGATGGGGACTGGGGATAGAAGTATTGTGACTCCAAAACATTCTTTTATTCCCCTCCCAGTCCGAAAAACGAAGAATCAAGTAAGGCTCAAGAGAAGAGGCAAGAGAAAATATCTCTTTCATGAGTTGATGTCCGGAACGTGTTTCTCCGGGAAATTGGCCAACTCCTAAGGAGAGACTGAAAAGAAATCCTGTCTAAAAGGAGAAGAAATCCTCAGTCTGGGAAACAGGTCTCAAGAAGACCAAGTTTCAAGAAAACTGTCATGGCAGCACAGAAAGGGAGTTGGTCAGGAGCTCGAAATTCCCGAGAGAAGAGTTTTCGCGAATTTTTAAAGCAACACAATTGTCGGGACAACAATTTTTAAGAAGGAGAGCAGTGTTACGCCCGTATTCCGTGCTACGTTATATTGACATCGTGGTCAAGTTACCCAGACCGTTGTTGATGGTCCGCGACAGATAGATCTACGGAGAGCAGTCATTCGTTCGGACATGCTTTTGCCAAGATATCGAGATATTTTATATTATATATTATGTTCCTTGATTGCTCGTGTTTTCTCTTACTAATAAAAGTCATTTCCTACTTATCTTTTCTTTTCCGTGACTCAAAAGAGCGAAGCGTAGTCGTGTGTGTGATCATGGCGAGGCGGGTAAGTATCAAGAGTCATAATAGGTTATTATAAATGTGAGAGATGCACAGCATGTAATGAACGATAACAGAATCAAATGTATTTATCCAAATTGCGCAGAGTGAAATAGCGCGTTGTTTCGAAATCGAGATAACATCACATGGGTATTTCTCCTTTGTTATCCTTAGAACTTTTCCTTGATATGGTGAAACAGTTCGTACTTGATTTTATGCATTTTGGATGCCTAGATATTCCTAAAAAAAATGTTTCAAGATTTTTGGTTGAAAGGAAATTTAACAATAAAATTGGATCAAAATAGTAAAACGTCAACTGTCACAGAATTTAATAGAATTTAATAGAATTTAATAGAATTGCATTACCTGAAGAATTTCAGAGAATGATCAGATCCATGCAAGATATTGCAAAATAAGGTACTGAATACCGATTATATGTATTATACATTGGCCCAATTATTCTGAAACCAATATTACAAAAAGAACATTACAAACATTTTTTTACTTCTTGTTATTTTTAGAATATATTCTAATAATGATGTAGCAATAAAGTTTATCGACAAGCCAAAGCTTATGTTAAAAATTTTGTATTACTTACGAAACAATATTATGGAGCACAAAATCTAGTTATGAATTTTGATAGCTTAATACATCTTGCTGATATTGTAATAAATATGAAGTGTACTTTAAATACTTTTATAGCCTTTCTCTTCGACGCATTAGGCACAATAAAAGATGCTTCGCAATGAAAATCGATCTCTTGCTCAATCGGCGGATACATGAGTCATCGTGTTTTAAAATCGAGAAAGTAACGCTATCACTTGCAGTAGAAATTATAGAAAAAGCAAGTTTTATAGACCTTCTGGATGAACTTCTGTCTACAAAATTAAATACAAGCAAGCCATATTATTGATAAAAAAAACTAAATAATAAAAGTGTACCTTAATGATAAATAATGACGAATAATGTTAATTGATACGTTCCACCTAACATAAGAGAAAGCGATATCATTTTGACAGGAGAACCATTATAAAAATGATAGAACCAATATTTATATATCAGTATAATTCCACCAAATTGAATATGTGGCAGGTAGCTGTGACGGAAAATAAAATGGAATGTTCGCTACAGTCTGTTGTATATAAAATGACTCATGTTAAAATTAATGTTAGCAATATTAATGAGAACAGTAAAGATGATAATAATTAGCAAGATCTTTCGTTATATCCTTACTGCATATGACAGGTAAGATCATGTAAATTATATATATAATACTATATATATAATATCCAACTCAATTAATAGTAATTTTAATTTTTCTTCAAAGATATTTTTATTGAAGATTTTCTTAATTCAATTTAAGTAATGGCAACTTTAATTCTCTGTCAAAAATTATTACTCTTCAAAAAAAGTTAATGTATCAAATAAAAAATTGAAACCCAGATGCTATAATCTTAATTAGTTAAATTCTAAATCAAGTTAAATTCTAAATTCAAATTAAAAAATAAAACACAAATGATATTATCTCTTGTTATTTACTTATCTCTAATGATATATATTATTTCTTTAAAAGATTTGATATCAAGAAGCGCAAAGTTAAATCCAATTTCTTTATATCATATCAAATTAAATAAATAATGAGTATTAATCTTAATATGTATCGTTTGTATAAAAGAATTGATATCAATAACTATGGCGCCAAGTTAAATTCTACTATCAAAATCAAAAATAAAATCCGAGTAATACAATCTTTAATTTTTATGAAATGAAACCGAAGTATATGTATATCTTATTGAAGGATCTTTCTATTCCAATCCAAATGATTTAAATTCCTCTTAAATGAAATTATTATATCACAATTCATTCAAAGACATTTTCTCTTCCAACTAAAATAATAGTTATTTAATACTCCTTCAAAATATTATACAAAATATTATCACAAAATTGCGTTATCTTGTTCAATTTAAGTATTATCACAAAAAATTAAACAGCTAACCGTATAAAACGAAAAAATTTAATTTAAATACAAAAATTTTTTATGTAAAAACTTTTTATGTAAAAACACTTAGCGCTGCTAGATCTCGATGTAATAACATAGTAGTAAACTATGAATGTAATATTTAGAAAAATAAGAAAAATAAAAAAAAAGATTTACTCATAAAGATTTACCAGAATTATGAAACTCACATAATTTGAATCATTTGTGTTGCTCCTGGATAAGAACGTCATGCAGTTGAATGATCTCTAGTATTTTCTAAAGAAAGTGAAGTTATTCTCATGTCGAAAATTTCTTCTGGTTTCGCAACTAACTCTATAAATTATGCAAATAAATATTAAAAATATAGTTATTAAAAACAATTTCTCTATTATCAATTCTGCAATTCAATTTCTAGCAAGTAAAATCTTTATCAATTTGTTGTTGCATATTTAATTTTTCTTTATTTAAAAATGGATTTTTTCAATTAGCACTCATTTCTAGATTAAAATTCGATTAGCGTGGATTTCTAGAACGTCGCGTATCTTTGAAAGATTTTCATTTTTTTAAATATATTTTTTTGAAAATCATAAATAATAAATACTATGATATAATAAATACGCGTCGTATGCTCCCCTGTTTCTATGATAGCAGAAGCGGATAACAATAAGTAGAAGCATGTCCGGTAAATGAACATGCAACGCGAACAAACTTTATATTAGGTGTAGTAAAAAAAAATTCATTATTTTTCCATTCAATTTCATGCAAAAATAATGGATTTCTTTTTACTACACCTAATATATGTGTACACACACACACACACACACACA
>Ga0157364_1001877_pt1 | contig 18693 bp, 8 predicted proteins | sample AttsexASBM2_FD_111476 | JGI IMG/M metagenome (GOLD analysis project Ga0157364, IMG submission 111476) | Fungus gardens microbial communities from leaf cutter ant in Ribeirão Preto, State of São Paulo, Brazil - Atta sexdens ASBM2 | ecosystem: Host-associated > Fungi > Mycelium > Unclassified ...
AGAGAGAAGAAGAAGAAGAAGAAGAAGAGAAGTTGACTTTCTAGTCGTAAGATTTCTACTACGATAGCAGTCAGCGAGCACCAGCGCCGAATTATGCATTTTCTTGTCGTCCCGTCGAATAAGAGCCAACTGAATATTAATGCCACCGGTGTAATAGTTTGTAAACTAGGTCTCCGGCTGTTAGGAGGATCGTCGTTCGCGTCGTTAGTGCGCATAAATGTGCGCCGTGGGCGCCGTCGTCCGCGGAATACGACATTGCATTGTGGTGAATGACTGATATCGTCAAGCATATAAAAATATTAGAAATGAATGCGATAAATATAGAGAAGAATTTTCATCTTGAACATTAGATTTTTTAAGAATTATAATAAATTGTAATAACAATTTCAAAAAAGATAATTGAAATAAAAGTGAAAAATAAAATAAAAATTTAATTGAAGTAATAATACAATAAATTACTTAAATTGAAATAAGTTAAATTTACGTAATAATGATCGGACTGTCTTCAGTATACATACAATAATCAATAATACAATAATTAGAATAATAATTCTAATAGCAAGATAACTAAAATAAAAGTTATGAAAAAAAAAGATAGAAATTTGCTCTGTCTATTATTAATGATGCTACAAATTTCTATGAATGATAATAACAATAATAAGATAATACTATCATCAATAGACTAATATTAATCAATAACAAGAGCAATAACACAGTTAGAAACAATCAAATCACAAAAAGATTTTTTTCAATGATAAGTTCATTCAATTTTCTTTCTAATTTATTTCAACATAACATTTCTCTGATAAAATCTTTAAAAATCTTGTATAGTTAAAGAAATAGCTATATCTGATAATAAGTTAAATATAGCAGTTGTAATAAAATAATATAAAAATTTCAAGTAAAATAAAAATTTCAAGATTGTTTATAAATTTTTCGTGTATAAATTTATGGAGCAGTAATCTCTATTTCTCCACTTTTTTTTGTATAACAGAATTTTTGTTAAAATTATTCATGGAAATAGAAATTGTAGAAAAACTTTGAAATATTGCTGAAATGTTATTCTTCAACTCCAAATAGTTTACAAGTCGTTAAATTGAAAAAGAAATTGAAGACTATTAAGTAAACTATCTTTTCCGTATAACGAATGCTTCGATAGATAATTCATCGTATCTAATTCTAATGGACGACTTGAGCTATAACATTACGACAATTTCGATAAGTTCGAGTGACACGAGACTCTTTTCTCATCGCATAATGCATGGGTGCAATCGCAAGAAACTGGATCTCCACGTATTACGGTTCATAAGATAATAAGAGCATCCGTTCGATATGCGAGAATGATCACGACGGCTATAAGTACTCACTGATAATAACGTTCAACCATGTTTTCGATCATGAGCAACTACGGCCTGTCATTTGCAATCCCATTTCCTACGCTTCCGCATTATCTATCTATTATGTCCTCTCGCCGCGTCTCTTCTTCGTCTTTCCGCCAGATCCCAGTGCGCTCTCTCATGTTTCGTTCCTGTCAGTCGAACAATCCATACAACGGGACGCCCATTATTCATATCTATTTCTGCATCACCACTTTTCATCTTGCAAATGATTCTCCACTTTCCGACGACACATCCATACTTTTCTTTTTCACTTTCTTTCGCGCTTTTGCTCGCATTCGAAAAAAGCCTGATTATTTCGCTAAAGAGAAGATAGAAAAATGATCATGCAATGCGATCGTTTGAAATAATAATGCAAAGATGGTTCGTCGAAAAAAGATTTTAAATTAATATTTTATATTAAAATGCATCATCAATATTTGTTCAATAATTATAAAAACAACAAAAGCTCCAATATATATTTAAATTGTAAAACAGGAAATTTACGTGCATGTTTTACGAATCAAGATATATACATATATTTTATTAATATCGCGTACATATAGGACCTTAAAATCTCGAATTGAGTAATACGTGAATTACGAGGTGAATTCGCTTGTCCGCGTGTTTTTAGGACATGCTTTCTATATTGTACGGAGTTTATGTTAAAATTGGTGTTTGTAGTTAGTACCGTTATCATATCATGCTGCATAATAATAATAGCACATTTGCGTGGTTCGTATTGTGCTTTCGGACAGGTATTATTATATCTATATTCTCTACGAGTGGCCGACGTTATTACGTTACCATGACGTAAAAGAGAGTCTCTGCTTCGTTCGCGTATGACAAACGATTTGTTTTACATGTCGCGTATATTTATTTACACATAATTAATGCACCGCACGGAATCGGATACTTTACATCGACTGTTTGCTCTTTATTTTACATTATTTAACTTTGGATAAGTCACTATCGTGTCATGTCGAGTTATTTGTATGTGATGACAGAATATTTCTTCTTTTTGCATCATGTATCATGATGATAAATTTTTTTTTCACACATGTCATTCTTCTCATTTGATATAATATATTGGTAAAATGTGACGGATTCTCTTTTTAATTTTATTCCGTTATAACGAATAGCTATACATAATGCAAAAATATATCCTTTATTTCGAAGATGAATATACTCAATGTTACAATTGTTAAAAATTTATTTTTTTTTATCAAAATTAAATAACATCATAATTATTACTATCAAGTTAACATCAATCCATTTGAAGTTTTTTAATGTTATCATTAAAAAACATTTGTCATAAAAAAACTTTAAATGAGTTAACGTTAACTTGATAGTAATAACTATGTAATAATTATAATGCTAATCTTGATTAAAAAAAATAGATATTGTTTTTATAAATTTTTGAGATGCTAAAGCATTATTATCAAAGTGATGATCAATTTAATTGCAATATTATTATTTCAGTCTCATTACTATTTTAGTGATATTATTTTCGTTTATGATTGCGTTTCAAGTTTGACAATAAGCAGCACGCAGTTTATATTATTGAAAAATATATTTAGAATTTATTAAAATATATTAGACTCTAAGAATTAATCTTGTATTGATCCTTTCCTTACTTATTTGACTTATTCATAGATACAGTTAAATTTATAATATTAAAAATTATATCCAATTTGTGAGTTATTTCAAATCATTTTTAGTTCGCCACTATTCTTATTTACAATATGTTATTAATTTAACTAAAATAAAAAAGAGAATTTAAAAAATGTATTAAATTTGACTTAAATTTAGTTTATTTATTAAGTGCATACGTTAATACGAACATTGTTTATTTTGAAACTAAGCAATTCAGAAATGAATTAATTTTGACATATATGGAAGTTAAAAATAACAAAATATTTAATTCAATTATTTAATTCAAAAGATTGGGTTATCAATGCACTTTTGATATTCTCTAAAAGTGTGTGTAGCAATCTAAATGTTATTATTGTGGATCACGGCCTTTGTTACATTACATAAAAAAACTGCTGCCTTTTCTTGAAATCTTCCATTAGTTAGTTTTCTCTACAAATGTGGAAATGTAGTAGAGAAGTACATAGGTGTATTAGGTCAAATTTTCACGAATAGTTTGGGATGTCAGTCACGTTTTCCTAGTTAAGACGGACCTTTTTGTGTGACACGGTGCCATGGAAATCACAAGAACAGGCTGCTCTTCGCGGGTCTTCGTAAACGACTGGAAACTTTTAAATTATTGCATACGTATACATGTTTCTTCGGAGCTTTCAGAAAGCTCATTGCACGTTTGTTATGCTCGTGCAAAAGGACGAGTGCCGTGCAGGAGAGAGATTTTCATCTATCGTCGTGTCCCATCCTCGTAAAGACTCGTTAAGCTGCCACTCTCTGGCCACATTAACACGTCGACTTCCTGTCATCGATCCGCGGCGTTCCTGAACCCGCGTCTTCACCGCGGAGAACACTCATAATCCTTAACAACGTACAGTGAAACCATGATTAACTTCAATGCTGTCTGCAGACCCGATCTGTAGATCAGGTTTGAATTACCTTGCTATTTACTTTCGTCTTACGTTTTTTAATAATTATCGTGAAATGTATATATTAATAATTTAGCTTTCTCAATAATGTTAGGATAAAAAATAGATTATTATGTTTAAGCTTACTAGGTATTGTAGCAATTATCATTTTACAAAATTCATTATTTATTCTTATTAAAATGTACTACTTAATATTCTTTTTCATACGACCTATGTTTAATTCTTTGAAATTAATTAATACCTTTTACTTATATTATAATCACTGTATTATACAAATTAAATGGGTCTTATAGACATTCAGGTACATTAACTGAATTATACAGTTTTGCGGCAGGTCTCTTCAAAGGTAAAAAAGTTTCTTAATTTACAGAATATATAATTTTATTAAAAATCGATAAATATTTAAAAAAATTTAGTATTTATTTATTCTTTAGAATTTCTTAAAAATTGTAGATTTGGAATTTATAAACTTTATTAGTTTTTTAGATTATACATCTGTAAGAGCGTGTTTAAGAGCGTGTGATATTGAATTCCTATTTATCCTTAGATGTCTACATTTTGAAAAGATCACTAATCTAATCAAATTTCTTTCTTTTTATTTTATTTTGTTTATTTTATATTTTTTCCCTCCATTTTCCTTCTTTTTTAACATGTCAGATAGATATTACATGTAGTAATCTGGAAATTGGGTCACTGCATTAACCATATTAACTGAAAATGAAGTTGATATCTCGCGGATTGGGAAATAATAGTGCGATGGCAAGCTCCGATTACTTGTGCCGATATTATCGAACAGATTAAACAGATTTCTGTTTGTATTATTGATAAATATTGTCCTCCATGTGTTTAAACATATTAGATCGCTAACTAGTTAAATATCTCTTTATTATTCTTTTGATTATTACTTTTCTCGATATTGACATTCAATCAGAATAATTTTCATTATTAATTATTAGCACATAATTCATTATCTAGCTTATATTGTTAGCAGACGTAACAGGCACTTATGAAAACATTGAATATCTCTTTCTCGATTGATTGTAATTCATGATTTGATTGATATAAACATGAAATGGCATTTGATCCGCTGGGAACTCGGAAAATCGGGGTAGTTTCAATCATGCAATATATTTCCGCTGAAAATACTCGCTTCAGTTTCGGATCAATCCGTTTCACCGGAATATGACCAGCGTATTCAAAATAATCGGTTTGCACGACTTTAATTCATACTAATAGCGAATTCGCGTTGCAGTTCAAACTCGCTATATCATGGATCGTTGTTGTGTTCACGAGGCGTTTACCTCGCGGCGTTTACCTGTTGCCGGAAAATGCGCGTTTGGTTAGTCGCCGCGGAAATTAGCCTGAATTATCCCGAAGCAACAGCTGCTGGAAATGAGGCGTAAAGGTGCGATTATTCGTTGCTGTGACCAACTGCCGCTGTTAGGCTATATAGTTATGATTCCGGGCTCAGCGTCTTCTCTCCAAGTTCGCGATTACTCTGAAACCAAGGAAGCGAGAAGGTGCGGAGAAGGAACAAGCGGGTGTAGCACGAAGTAACCCTTTTGATCGCGGTTGGTATACTGAGCCTTTAATTTCGAATGCGAATGGAAGGGGGTAACCCGGAAACTTTCTCTCTCTCTCTCTCTCTCTCTCTCTCTCTCTCTCTCTTTCTCTGCCTTTCGCTTTGCCATTCACTCGACCGCCTCTACCCATTTGCACGCCTAATACGATGGCTGGTAATTAACTCACGAATTACGAGACCGTGACGCTGAAACTTCCACGGTTCCAAGTCGACTCAAGGACCACACGTTTATAACTACGAGGAAAGGAGGAACATACTTTAAAGTCCACAGGTGCGTGCGTTCGAATGAATGATAGAAGAAAGATGTTGATATCGACAAACGTTCTTAAGATGAATTGTCGATTTTACGCGTGCCGAATAAATTAGTCATTCCATTCTGAGACGTTTACAATTTTTCACGAATTACATCGTATAGCGTAGATGTTTCCAAGAGTATTTCAATCCTTAACGACATGTTTCTCCGTCTCATTTCGCTCGAATTGGCATAAAGATGACGAATGTGAAATCTCTGAACCGGTTCCATGAAGTTTCCTTCTATGCTTGCGGAGAAAATGACATGATTAAGAACACATCCATTCAACGATTTCCAACGAAATCTCGATGATGCGTGATAATCGCGAAGATATAACAGGGTATTAAACCACTCTTTCGTTTGTTTCGTATTGTAACACTATGAGGAACTTCTTCTCATATGGGGGATATTCATCCTCTCCCGAAAGTTTCATGACAGAGCGTTACCTCGGGAAACCTTCGTTCTCGAAGAGAAACACTTTAGAGTCAGTCGAGCTGGAGGATAAACTCAAGTATTCCCTTGTGCTCATATCAACCGTTTATAGAAATCTCGTGTCTGAATCGGGAGCAACATCAGCCAGCCATGCGATTAAATTTTTATCCCCTTTTTATGAGAAGTGATATGAACTGACTTCATCTCTGTTCCGAGATGTGAAGTGACAACCGAAACGATTAAAAATTCTCGAGTTTTCAACAAAATCGCTTGCAAAAGAGTTATAGAAATTAATTACAAAGTGGTACAAGAAATATCATATAATAATTGTTGGACTTTAGTATACATTCAACAACACTATAATTCTGTAGTGTTCAATTTTATTATAAATAAATGTGTTATATTTAAAATATGACACTTCGTGCGTCACTGTATATGTAGATTTCAGTAGTAAATTAAAATCTAGCTATTTTCTTCTCGATCACAGTTTGGGCGCACGATATATTTCATCTGCGTACAATTACGATTTAAAGAGGACCAACATTGCGGGGGTAATGCCGGTTGCGGTGACGGTGCAGGTGCAGGCAATGGATGGCGAAGAGGGTGGCGCGAGACACAAGGATGGAGAAGCTAGTTGTAACAAACAAGGCGTAGAGACGAGAGCATTGTCCCTCGGCTATATGCAACCCCACGGTATAATGTACTCCCACCTCACCCTTTAGGTGTCGTGTGAAGGAGGGAGGGAAGGTACACCTACCACCTTACGCCCGCAAACGTACTACAGATCCAGGCGCCGTTACCTTCTATTATGCCGTTCCTATACCGGGTAGCGTCGCTGCGAAACAACCGACTAAATGAAGACACATTGCTTTCATTATGAGCTACCTAGTATACGGCTCCACTGCCGCCGCCGCCACTACCGCGGCTGACATCGCAGTCGACCTTTCTCATCCCCTCAGGCCTTACCTACGATTATCTCTAGAAATGAGCTAGCCAGCAGATACACACAAACTCCTCTTGTTAGAATAGCATCCCGCAGGGTGCTCTAAACTTACTGCATAAATCTTCAACGATAGACCCTTGATTTGACGACAAAAATTCTGCTACTAAAATATCGAAGTTGCGGTAACCCTCAAACGATGAGGGATCTAATTGAGTCAGTCGAATTAAATTGAGTCATTGAATTGAGTTAGAATGTAACAATAATGATACTGAGTTCAAATAATTGATTAGTATCAAGAAATAAATATAAATCAGCAATTTCAAAACGTGATATATATATATATATATATATATATATTTTGTGTGTGTGTGTGTGTGTGTGTGTGTGTGTGTGTGTGTGTATGTGTGCGTGTGCGTGCGTGCGTGCGTGCGTGCGCGCGCGCATTTCTATCAATAATTTTGCATTGCAAATAAATAAGAAGCGCCAAATACAGTTAAGGCTGGATCTTGATATCTACGAAAAGAACAATTTTGTTGAAGTATCTAAAAATTTAGCTGTATATAGATCTGAGAATAATTTTGTTGAACTATCAAAATAATTTCATAGGAATCTTAAGTATGATGAACAATGTTACAAAAGTTTCAATGTTTTATTAGCAACCAGTATAAGTACCCTACATAATTATTTTGGTTCAACAGGATTATTTTCAGATCTATGTCTAATTAAATTTTTAAATACTTCAGCAAAACCGTTCATTCTGTATATATACGACGTTTCAGATTCTTTGCATTTTCTCTAACGGAATTCCGTGAATAATAGAATAATGCGAATACTGATAAATCTTAGATCCGAGACAGTGCACTGTCTACTAAAAAAGTATGTGCAAAGTACACGTCGAAACCTCGACAAAACTGCCAGCTGTCAGAAACAACGGACGTCTTCGTAGATCTCTCGTCCTCATTTCTCACGGGATATACGCGTTTCTTGTTTTCGTCGTTATCAGCAACCACTCATCGTTGGCCCGCGGTCCACAATGGAATTTCGATTCATCAAATATTAACAGCATCCCATGAGAAAGCAATTTATTAAGACATAAAAACGGGTCTTTAAGATATGCACCGGCAACAATGAAGGGCGCCACGGAGAGGGTGAAAGGGGAGGTTGCCACTAAAAGACATTTGTCTTATTCAAATGGTAGTGAATACGTGGAAGAAGTTGAGGAAGAAGGAATACAAGCATGGGTGCTTGAAGGAGATTGTAGGCAGAACGTAAAACATCGCGACGTCCGCGTCCTCTCGCTTCGTTTCCTGGCGCGAATACCCTCCGACTCGCCTCCAGGTACCCACCGTTCCACTCTGCCCTACTGTCTCGTTGTCCTCTCGGCATACTCGTCGCTTACAAGCTCACCGCTGGGACCGACTCTGCAGTTTCCACTGTTTTTCACGTAATTAGAAGCCGGATAATTTATTTAACAACGCTCTGCGCGCGGTCGCGGAACTTTTATTGTTTCGTGACTCCCGGTGGGACTGACGGGCGGGGGTCGAGGACGCAAGAAAACTAGATTGCAACGTGGATGCCATCGCGTTGCTCGGCGTGGTGTTTCGCGTGTGCGCACCCCTTTGGCATTCTCGGGTGAAGTCGCCCTCGAGGGTAGCGGGAATGCTGCTGGCTTGCAGTCAACCTGGAAATGATTACGAGGGATACAGCGAGTTAGATTACGCTCCCATAAACACGGATACAATGCGTGCTTTTTTCTTTCCTTTAGAGATGCGGTAATCATCTAGCTGAGTGAAATAAATCAGTTAATTTTGTAACCGTTCATAACAATCCAAAACAATAATTTGATCCGCACGTACTTTTTTCTGTCACTCTCTTACTTAAAAAAATAACACAACTAAGAAAATCATGATTTTTAAGTTATGAATGAATTAGATGAACATTATTCTATTATTAAAAGTAAATTAACTTCATAAAAAATCGTCGACACATCACAATTCAAAAAAAGTAGCTTTTTAAGGATTTAAAAATGAAACAAAAAATAATAAAAATGACAATTGATCTTGTTAAGAAGTTTTTACTGATGATATTTGATGATAGAAAATAATTTTCTGTCTGATGGAAAATACGCCTTTCTTCTTTTCAAGGAAATTTAATTTTTTAAATTGTATCATTTTTAAAGTAAGGAAGCGATTTCTAAAAACAAAAAGCCATATAATCGTTTTATTTAAACTCTAGCAGCAAGACATGTGTTGCGCGATGTTGTTCGTCAACATGCGACCTATAGATTAGAGTTTCCGCCGAAGATAACCGCCGATGTTTCACCTCTGTGTGGCGTATTTGGGCCGTGAAGTGCGTGTCTATGTGCCGATCCGGACAGCGGGCGTTAACGTTGACAACGCCACGTCGTTACGCTCTTCTCAACCGAGTGTTTCAGCGTGCTCGTTAACCAAGCGTGAAAATACACGACATCGGTCCGCCGGTGACGAGGCAACTCTCACGCCAGTCCGAGCCCGATTTTTATTGTTTTTTTCTTTCTCTTTTTTTCTTCTTTTTCCTCACGACGAAGTTCCGATTTCCCGGCTAGAGCCGCTTCGCGCGTGCGACCTTTATAAATATGCATGTCGGCGTAACGTAGGCGGGTACGACGGCATCGGTCAACCGGCGTGGCATCAGCTGGAAGTATGGGCTAGGATGCGAACGCGATGAACGTTAGTGATAGCGTTTACCACGCGGATTATCTTGAAAGATGTACATTCACGAATATCGTCTTTCTTGAATCCCGAACGTATCCGAGATGGCCGCACTGGTGAGCTTTATAATAATGAGTGTTTTCTACTTAATGACACAAATCAACATAAATATTATTATATCTTTTGTGACATTTAAAGAGTAATAAAAATAGAACGATACTTGTGTCGATGTATCACTAAAGCATTCAATATATACTGGAGCGAATCATTGAGGAACGAAGATGTCTCAATTCTTGAACAATGACACTCTGATGCAAAGATTTTATCAAAGATTTGCTGATTGATTAATGCTGTTTTACCATAAATAGAAGAGTTCGAGAGACAAGTATTTGCATATCCTCTTTCTTTCGTTCAGGCTGTAATTTTCTCTATCATTTAGTATCAGAAAAGCTCTAAATTATTATAGGGTTTACTTTTATTAGGGAATTATTAGGGAAACATAAGTGTGATCATTACACATCGCAATCCTTGATCTTGTGATTCCATTTCTTTGGATGCATTTTTCTTGATGTTTCTTTCTTTCTTCTTTTACTTTAATTTACCCAGTGATTATTATTATAAGAACAACAGCATAGATAGACAAAATATCAGCCGACTGTTGCGTCATTTATGAAAAATCTTTGATAATGTACATCTGTAGACAATGAATAGTTTATAGATCTAGTGAAATAAGTTCAAAAGATGCCTACTGTTTTACTACAATAAGAATCATATATATGAGAGTTGTATGCATGTTTTACGAAATTCGATATACAATTCTTACATATATGATTTTTGTAATAAAACAGGGAGGCATCTTTTTAAGATTTGTTTCATTAGATCCAGATCTATGAGTAGGACAATTTTAATTGTTTTCCACACACAGACGTAACAGTCGTATGTCGGTCAACACTGTCTATCGTGTGCTTTTGTCTTAAGTGTAACGATTACATACTATTGCCCCAACGTCAGAACTCTATTATGTCAAATGACTGTCGCGTTTTATCTCGCTAACAGTGATCACATATTTCATCGTTGTGTACATTGAACCGACGGTAAAGGCGCGAGAGAAGAGAATATCGAATAACCACGACTTTTGCGAAAATCGTAATTGCACTTGGCCGGTGTCTGTGCGATAGCACGACCTCCCGTAATTATCTGGAAAGCAAACAGGCAAGCGGCAGATATGCCATACTACGCCAACTTTTTCTCACTCCAGCTCACGTTCTTGCGCACACTTTTTGTGCCGATTTTGCTTTGATCACTTACGTACGTTCTCTCAAATATGCGGTACTTTTTTCCGAGTATCCCATGAAGCGTCCCGTCCTCGATGGGTATGATGCATGTCACGTTATTGTCGCAAAGCTAGAACGGATAATCATATTATATCATGTCCGATGATATCAATGTAATGCGAAGCGTCGTAAAATTACGCCTGCCACCTTCGTGAATCAATGATATATTTCGCGAGGAATTCTTCTGACGAAGATTTTTTAGCCATTACGCGCAGAGCATTTTATCAAAGGCTTTCGATGGTAAATTCAATCAAAAACCGTCGAACCGAAGCGATGGCTTCCGTGCGTGTATAGACGGCTAGACGGACAGACTGGCAGTCCGTAGACGGACAAGCGTGGCCGAGCTAATAGCAGTTACGAGAGCGGTCCAACCCCGTGCAGCATGACTGAAAAAACGTGATGAGACTACCAAATGACGTTAGAGGAGGAGTTAGACCTGGAGTTACATTTGGAAATATCGACAGGGCAGCTTCGTCGAGTTTCGTGAGTCCGAGAGTCCGAGAGTTTGAGAGTTCAATTAAACGATTTTGTCAGCGGTGGCACAACAGATATATCGGAAAAAAAGAGAGAAGTACGTCTGTCACTGTAATTTACAGATCTATTATTATTTCTATTCCATTACACTTTACAGGGTGACAAAAAGTTTATGTGTTGAAGTTTTGCAGTTATCCTGCACATATACAAGTATCCGACTATATTTTGAAAAACTTTGGCGTTCCGTTCCTTAATATTATACAAACAAATGCACTCTCTTTTAGTATGAATTTTTAATTTTAATTAAAATGACTAATGTAAACAGAAATTAAAAGCTCTTCAAGCCTTTTAATTTGATTTTGGTTTCATAGAGTGTCTTTTACTTCTTTCTGAGGGCATTAAAAAAATACGAAGATTAATTAAAAATTTTAAGGCATAGATGTATTACAAATTTATTTGGAATTAATTTAAGAACTTTTTCTCTCGTCTTTGCGATGACCAATGATTTAAGAATCGATTCTGCAATTACGTACAACTACGCCTCGTTCCTTCGTCAGAAGAAGCAAACATTGTTCGGTGTGGTCGATCAATACGCTTAAAGACTTAAGACTTACATTTTGCATTGTCTAGTGGACTTAACTTTACCCAAAGTCAGCGTCTGACTTAACCCGCTATAGCATCACTGTGTTTGCCTGACTGCAAATTTGGTTCTACTACTGCCAAAATCTTTACTAAAATATACATCAGTTGGGAAGTAATACATTATTTGTAATGTTGTTATCGTTATAATTAATTTTATCAATAACGAATAAATAACATTACAGTTTCCTATTGTAATGTTAATGATATAACGCAGTTATATTTTTTGTGCAATAGTAACAAATATAATCGTTACTTTTATCATTACTTTTTACGCGCACAATACATGTACGTGAAGCAAACGAGCTTTTTTTACTATGTTGCAATTAAATGTAGTCACTAAATTTCGTGTTGAATTGGTCAATTAGTGACATAGATGCCACTCTAAAAAAAAGTCATTAAAATTTAGTGAAAAAGTAATGGAAATTGTAATGACTCGTTAGTGTTTGAGTAATTATATATATATTTTTGTATATATATATATATATATTTTTCTAATAATATATATAACATCGCATGTTGAAAAAGTTGTAGCTGCTTTAACAATCTACAGATGATATGATGATTTTTTTCTCCTAGTTTCTATGTTAAAATATTGGCTTTGATACAGTAAAATAATTCAATTTTCTTATTTCCGTTTATTCTCAAAATTTATATTATTTAAATTTCAGGTTTGTATTTTAAAACAAGCAACCGCTTGAATAATTTTAACTCTGAATACGAATCTACGGTAGATTGAATATAAGAGATAAAAAAAACAGAAATTATAATGATAATTAGTATAATGATTATTAATGTAATATCTTTGCGTTACGGAATAAATAAAATTGTTATACATTTTAAGAAATCCGCGAATAATAGAGAATGTCACGAATAGAATAAATGTTAATATTTCTTTGAGTATCTTGCTTGAATATGATACATTAACCATAATGTAATGAATTTATAATCAGTGTTAGCTTTTCGTTCTATTCATTATGAATTTCCTCCTTTCGAGTGCTTACAATGAACATTATGTATGCGATACTCTGCCAATTGATTTCTACGTTATAAAGTTTCGAAATTTTAATTTGATCGCAAATACCCGTACTTCCGTATGGGGACGTGTATGTACATAAACTGTTAAATAAAATAACAGACATCTCGTTTTGTATGTAACGTTTTTACGGCACGCTCGAACGTAGCAACCGCAATTCTTATACAATATGTATGCAGTGCGGAAGAATTGTTATGTCTTTCGTATGAAACGTCAATTCCCCTCGTCTTTATCGCGACTGTGTTTGTTTCTATTTTCAAACACTTCAAGTGTATACGATCGCACGTGTAACGGACTGAGGAACGAGATCGGCGATAATTGCTGGTGAAATAGTAATGCAAATGTGCGATAGATTAGCATGTTGGCGTACACCGGCTGGGTGAGATGCCTCTGACGCTTCTTCTCCGTTTGCACGATACGGTATAATGGCTTTCCGATATTTATAACAGACACTCGGAAGAAAGCTGTAACCTTAGAAATCTTTATTCTTAATCGCAATGGATTATCGCGCCTGTGAATTTTACAAAAGATACAGTCCTTTAAAAAAAATTGACGCTCTCTTTTACATCTAAATTTTTTAAAATTAATTCTTGAAAGTGTCTCAGAAATGTCCATATAATAAATTTTCCCGTAAATTATCTCAGCGCTTGAATGAAATATAGAGTAAAAGAAATCCGTTGAGACTTTATTTGGATGAATAGTAATCCCGAAATTAAAAATATATTTTGTCTGTACGATTGTGAAATGTAATGTTATACTAACATCAAGCCCAACACTTTTAAAGCAGGCAAGTTGATATCATCTGTGATTACGAGATACATAACGAAGCGCGTCTCGTAATAACGCAAAATGCAACGATCGCCACTCGCCCATGCATGAATATGGCGGGATATGTAGGAGATTTGACGTTAATGAAAACGCTCGCGTACGCCAATTCAACTTCAAATTGAATTCGTTTATGACGTTTCGTGACTTCACAGAGAGAACGGTACGACAACGAAAATACAACAAAGAGCCGGCTGACTACAGCGAAATAGCCGTCGTGAAATGAGGTTGTAATATCAGAAATTGGGATACAACACATGTTTGCGCTAACAAAGTGCATCGTGGAAATAAGATATTTATGGAATTGTAAGATAATTGTTTAACCGATAAATCAATCATTTCGAAGAAATGTTTCGATATAAATATTTCCTCCTTTTCTATTTATACCATTATATTGATCTCACGAGTAGAAGTTGAAAATTCGAAATTACATTTTGCAACGAACAGATTTTAATCATAGATAGAGTAAAGTAGTTATGTAAAAGATCAAAGTTTTATCAGATTTTAAGATTAAAATAATGTCGAAATATATATTGATTTCGCCAAAACATCATCACAAAGTGTTTATAAAGTTTGTGAGTTGCAAAACAGATTTCGTGTAATGCAAATATAAACACGTAATGTGGTCAGCTGAGTCAATTTTATGGCGAACAGATTTCAAACTTTTTCGACATCATTAAATGATGGCCAAGGAGAGAGATATAGAATTATCAAACGACATAATTTGTATGATAGTGTTAGAGAGTGACGTCATAATTTGCTGCATTTAACGCGATCACGCAATGTACCCAGGATGTTTACTGAAATCTTGTGAAAAAATTCTCTGAGAATTTCTTTTTCAAGTATTTTTGTTCAAAATTCCATATAAAATTAAAGAATTTTTTACTACAATTTTAAAATAAATTCAAGTGCAAACAAAGCAGATAAACTATATATTGAAAATTGACAGAAGAGTTTCCACGAGTCTATATCATTTTCTACAATTGAAGCCGCGAAACCTATAGGTTTCACTATATACAAAATAATAATATAAATACAAAATAATATAATACAAAATAATATCAATTATAACTCTATTCTGCTGAGTATTATTATCCTGTATTGTTATTTTAATTTTTTAAATAAAAACTTACGAAGCAAGAATATACACGAATATATGCATGCCGTATTTATTGTTAATTGATTGTTAACATTATTAGAAAAAATAACTAAAATGTTTTTGGAAAGAAAAAAAAACAATTTGAGAGTAAAGTTAAAAAATTTCCTTAATATTTAATAAAATTCCATGAAAATCTGTGATATATAATATATAATTTAAAGATAAAAAATCGCAGTTTCAAAATTCCAAGATTTTTGTAATAAACACTGGTGTAATAAACTACTTCTAATTGATAATAATTTATTTTTAAACATCTCGCGCGCAGCAGTGCTCAACGTATTCAAATTTATCGAATGATATAAAAGCGGTACCTATCGAGATTTTGAAGATTAATGTTTATGCTCACGGAACGGTGCATAGTTGTATCGACTTTCCGTTAATATCGTTTTAATTAAACTTATCTGGCAGTCCTTATCGGCGTATCGATTTGCCGGTATGTCTGAAGTAAAGTGACTGGCAAATTACGTATCCATGAATAAAGCCGATAATAGCTAATGCGGAGCAATTTTCGAGACTGAAATACATCAACCAAGGCAGGAAGACATTATCCGTTGACACGCTCGTTTGCTATTCCAGTTAACATCTAGTTAAAATCTAGTTAAAATCTAACTGAAATTTTACTCTCGCTGTATTCCTCATCCCTTTCGCGTCAATCGATGAATAAATAATACTTATCGAATATTTTACATTCCGTGTATCTGCGCTTAATTCTCCAAAATTGGTGCCAAAATCTGCGACACAGTTGCTGTCCATTGAGTCTGTAAGATTCATTTAATTTATCAATTTGAATATAAGATTTTATTAATAAATAATATTTATTTTATTAATAATATAAATAGGCTCTAAAGACTATTCAATTAAACGGTAATAAAATATCTAAGATAAGCAGGTTATGGGTTTGTATAAATTTATTGCCATATAACAAAAATATAAACATTCGACAAACTCTTATTTTGGATCATCTTCAGTATATAGAAATCTTATTAATAATGTAATTTCCACAAAATATGAAATTGAAGCGAACTGTCACACAGAATAAGAAATAAACTGCAACATCATTTAGTTAAAGGTCGCAAACACACAGTATTAAAATGATAAAATCGGTTACATAAAAAAGTTTCGTCAAATATGATTTGTTCAAATAGGTCATCATTAAATTTAGTTGTAATAAATATAGTTGAATGTCAGAGATTTAAAATACAAATAGTTACAGAGTAGATATTTTTGCGATTCGTAATTAATTGACTGTGCACCTCATATCAAATCATCATTTTATTCTGGATGATGATTTGTTGAAATGACATGACTCGTCTAAGAAAAAATGAATACTAATGAATACTAAGTTTATTTGATAAAGTCTCATTTCCACCATTATCGATTAACTTTAACCTCTATTTAATTTACTCTTTATCTCTTTGTAATTGTTAAAATTAGAAGAAATCAGAAAGTAAGTTAAACCGAGATTATTAAAATTAATCTACATAAATAGAACGGTAGTAAGAATAATCCATATTTGCAGATGTAATATCAAGAAAATTGAATTGTTCGTCAATTTTGATCAAAAGATTTATAATCGAATAGATCCAGCCAATAGATCTATCCCACAGTCAGTTTCGGAGAATATAGGTCGAATACTATTTCAATCTTTATTTTCCAAGCAGTTCGAGACGTGCTGTTCGAGAGTGACATGCGATGTCAATGGGAGATTAGCATAACATTTTCAACGGTGTTTACGTTCGATTAAATGCATGACAGATATAACGATTCGCGTCTCTTTCTACAAAAGCGTGCGCGTGCTCCTTCCCTTCTGACGTACGATCGATACGACATACGGAGACATACAATGTCATCATCCGGATATATATTTATCGACTTGTGTCAATTTTACAATCTAACGTGATTTACGAGACGGATCCTCGTGACGTTTTCAATGCCGGGCGAAAGCTGTTAGAGAGAAAATCGGTTACGTGACGAATAACGTACATACCGTGACCGTGAAAAATGACCGGCGTTTGACAAAACGGCTTCCCTTAAATCGCGTCACCGGTGCGATACACCATTATCTTGCGGGACGTCCTGCGCGCCTTTCCGCTTCCTACCTTCTATACAGCTCTCTCCTCTCTCTTGCTCCTTCCTGTTGAGCTTCGTAGTATGCGACTCCATTATCTCATGACTGCGCTTTAGCAGAGCAATTTCGCAAGAGACGGTGTACTCGAGGCAAGTGGCTCGTACGATAGAATTCATCAAGCACGTCAGTACAGCCGCGGCGACTGTAGACGGATATGAACGGTTTACGATTGTCGTCGGAGTTAATGGCGGAAGTACATCGATGTTTACTTACGCTTTATGCGCATTGTAATTTCCCACCGGCTGTCCCAGGCGCGTTTTCCATTAGTTGATAGCGACGTTCGCATTACCGTAATGAAAAGAACGGTGGAATCAATGTTGGCGTCTCAAAAGGCGATTAATTCGATTAAGATCGGCAGCGTCTTTCAATGGCTTATAAATTAAGTGGCCACAAGAATGGCCGCTTAATGCAACACTCGCTCGCGACACACGACCTCGCGACACATACCTTAGCTTGACACGGTATCCTGTGACCTCTTTTGGTTTAGACTTAGACATAACAAATAGAAAGCGCAAAACTCTGTCCTGTGTGACGAAGCGGCATTGAATGTAAAATGATTAATTGTAACTGTGGACTCTAATTGTTGATTTGAAAATACTTATCTGAGCAGAGGCCACTTGGCGCTGTAAACAGTAGAGTCTCAAGATCTAATTTGTATGTCCTACCAACTCGTCTGCGAATGTATACGCGGAACCTATTTACAGTATCACTCGTGTGGTTTCCGTTATGACGATTCACAAGCGAAGCTTAAACTCCACAAGTAAAGATCTTTATCTTATTATCTCAGAAATTTCACTCAAAAATTTGTGTTCACATTCGTGTACACATACCTAACATTGATAAGTTCCATTTTTGTATTATTAGTAATAGATTAAAATAAATCAAATAAATAATATTTTAAGAATAAATCCAGTGAATGACTATGTAAGTCTCTGCTATAGCAGTTGTTAATGCGTAGATTATTATAATATTTATAAGCTGCTAAGGTATAATTCGCATGTAGAATATCTTTGTCAAATGAAACTGCAGATTTTTCTAGATTTGAATTCTCAATTATCATAATGAAGAAAATTCAAATCCAAAATCAAGAAACAATGTCTGCTGAGTTGATTGAGTTTATTTAATAGATATAGTTGTTTACGAATTATATCTTATCACTTTATGAATACAATATATATACGCACTAACAATGGAAAGAGACTTATATAGA
>Ga0157364_1001878_pt1 | contig 18685 bp, 14 predicted proteins | sample AttsexASBM2_FD_111476 | JGI IMG/M metagenome (GOLD analysis project Ga0157364, IMG submission 111476) | Fungus gardens microbial communities from leaf cutter ant in Ribeirão Preto, State of São Paulo, Brazil - Atta sexdens ASBM2 | ecosystem: Host-associated > Fungi > Mycelium > Unclassified ...
AATGCCAAGAAATCAAGGATCTCCAAGCACTCTAAACAATGGTGGTCAGACGATTGTAGGCAAGCCCTCAACAACTATAGAAACTCAAGATCTCTAGAAAACTGGAAGAATTTCAAGAAAGTCATCAAGAATATCAAAAGAGCATATTTTGATGATAAAATCCAAGAAATTGCCAATAAAATGAAAGGCCCTTGGGAACTCACTAATTGGATCAATAGGCAGAGACTTCCTGCTGTTGAGGCAATTAAGCACAATGGTTTACCATGCTTATCCCCAGAAAGCTTATGGAACGCACTTTATAGTACTTTCAATACAGCTCAAAACCACCAAACCAACATCAAAATCCTCAACAAAATTGATCACAAACCAACGACTCAATGGGCTCTCTTTTCGAAAGAGGAATTCAAACAGGCAATCACAAAGTGTAATGATTCTTCAGCTCCAGGACCAGACAAGCTCTCTTGGTAGCACCTAAAGATCATTATCAAACAAAACAAGTGCTTAGCCAACATCATCAACGTTGCTAACACATGTATCAATTTAGGACATTGACCGGACTACTTCAAGTGTTTATTTATGATAATCATCCCAAAGCCCAACAAACTGGCCTACAATCATGCAAAAATGTTTTGTTCTATTGTCCTTTTAAACACACTTGGCAAATTAATTAAAACAGTCATTGCTGAAAGAATCCAATTCACGGTTGCGGAAAACAACTTCATCCACCCATGCCAACTGGGCAGATTGAAATTCAAGTCTACCATGGATACAAGAGTTGCGCTAACGCATATTGTAAGGTCCAGATGGGCAAAAGGAAAAACTACAAGTACTCTCATCTTCAACATATCCCAGTTCTTCCCATTCCTAAATCACAACCTACTCACATCAATCCTTAGTAAGGTGGGTTTAGACTCCAAAGTGTCCAACTTCTTTGCAAACTATCTTGTCCAAAGAAAAATGAACTACATATGGAACAACATGCAATCCCCAGATTTTGAAGTCAATGTTGGTGTAGGGCAAGGTTCAGCACTATCCCCCATTTTATTGGCTTTCTATTTAACCCTGTTTTTACATATTCTTGAAAAATGCCTAAAAATCTTAAAAATCCCCATTTCCATGCTCTCTTTTGTAAATGATGGACTCATCATTGCCCAGAACAAATCCATTTTTATTTCAAACTCCCAACTCTTTTGTAGTTATAATGTTCTTTCTAATCTTCTCACAGATTTTGGTTTAGTCTTAGAACATGGAAAAACTGAAATCTTTCACTTCAACAGATCACACAGAGAATTCAACCCCCCCTTGACCTAACTCCTCTTGGAGGCCCCATACTTTGTCCCAAAGACTTCTGGAAATACCTAGGTTTTTTCTTTGACTGAAAGTTATCATTTCAACAACACCTCAACTTCTACTCAAATAAAGCACTGTCCATGGTCAATTGTATGAAACTTCTAGGAAATTCATCATGAGGAATATCCCCCCTCCAAAAACATCAACTATATAGATGCTGCATCCTTCCAATAGCACTATATGGATTCCAACCTTGGTTCTACAACAAGATGCCTCTGTCGTACCATATGAAGTTGTTGAACAAAATGCAAAGAAGAGCGGCTATCTGGATCCTAGGTGCCTTCAAAACGTCTCCCTCCAAAGGAATTGAAGTATTAGCAGGCATTATCCCAATCAAATTCCATCTCCAGAAGCTCGCCAATCATTCTCTCATCTGACTATTCAAACTCCCGGAGAACCACATCATAAATAGCCTAATGAATGACTCTCCACATCATTCAGACTCCCCTAATCCACACACCATAGGCTATCTCACAAATCGCCAAAGAAACATCACAAAGGGTCATATCATTGACTCTAAGATCAAATCATATGGCATTTCCCCTTCATTCTCTCCCCTTCACTAGGAATTTTCTCCTGGTCATCGTATTTCAGACAATTTCTCTGACCATTTCTCTTTTAATTTAGTCGATAAAAAAGATAAAGACATTTGCGCTCAAGAACTTGATAATTTAGTTCTCCAGAATTCTCTTCCATCATCTGCTCTCGTTATAACTGACACTAGTATCAAAGACAACATCGCCACCTCAGTTGCATATGTATATCAAGCCAACTCCCCTCTCATCAAAACAGTCTATCACACTGCATGTGTCACAAGTTCAGAAGCAGAACTCTTTGCCATGAGATGTGGAATCAACCAAGCCTGTAATAAGGACAACATCTCAAAAATAATTGTCATCACTGATTCCATCCATTCAGCGAAATACATCTTTGACAGCTTGTTGCACCCACTTCAGTCTCACTCAGCAGCTATTCTCAGCAAACTACGACTTTTCTTCAATAAAAGTCTGAACAACTCCATCGAATTTTGGAAATGTCCTAGTCGTATCAAATGGAGGTTCCACAAAGACATCAACAAAGACTCCAAGTTGTTCAAACCTACTCCCGTATTTCCTTGCAAAATTTCATGGGATTTTTGCAAAAAAACTGATAGCAATGACATTATAAAGCAATGGAAAATGCGATTCCAAGCTTCTGATGGAAAAGGAAACAACTTCCTGGACTTATTAGATGACAATTTCAATACAATTGAACTGTCATACATCAAGGGGGGACCGTGGCTTTGATCCTTCAGTCATTCTAATTCTCTGTGCGCCAGAGCTACTCGAGCCATCACCAACCATGCGCCAATTAGGGAGTTCCACCTGAGGTTCTTCCCAAACAAAGATTTCAGATATCCATGCAACAAATATCCTATCAAAACGAGAAGGCATATACTTCATGAATGCCGAAGATTTAATGGGTACTGGAACCCTAGAAGAGATTTGTTAAGTCATTTTATCATGTTCTTGATACATAATCCAAAAGCTTTTGCCTTTTAAATACTCTCAGCAATTATTACTTGTCTTCTTTTCCTTTCTCATTTCTTTCCTTCTTTTGCTTCCCTTTCCTTTTCTTGTATCTCAATGTTAGTTTGATCTGCATATAAGTAGCGATGTAGTCACTACCACAGTCTGCCACTGTGCACCATGTAATAAATTGTTGATTTAAAAAAAAAAGTATATAAGGTAGACACTTTGTACTTGGAACTCTATTGAGTTCTCTTATATAATTTCTATCCAAGATTTTTTTCTTGTTTTAATACTTTAAAACTTAAATTGTAATAAGCATAACATTATATTACATATAATGGTCACAGATGTCACATGTCACACAGTTATGTGACTTAGTGAAATGTCATAGCTTTAAAGTAGATTAAAGATACACATACCAACTTCTAAAAATATATAAAGTAAACTACTTTGTGGTAAAATTATAAACTATATACCTAGAGAAATAATATTATTCATTAAGAAAATGTTTAGAGTAGGTATCTCCTGTTTAAAAGTGATAAAATACAACATCACTTAGATAGTAGCTAGTAAAAAAGTAGTTAGTATATGTATATTAACAGAACTATTAGAATTGCAAATAATAGACTTAACAATTTTTATTTTCTTTTTCTTTTATTTTTATTTTCAAACTTAGGGTTAGAGTTAGCATGATATCACATAATGCTATTACAGTCACACTATAACACAATTATGTGTTATGATGCAAAATAGTAGAAAATTCTAAGAAAAATAGTATTACTACAATGTATTTAATATATATTAACCTTAAGGATAACACATGGCCTTTAAGGTAGGTTAATAGTACTGTAGCATGAACCAGTAACTTAGCATATATAAGATAAACAAGTTTATACTAGAAATTCCATTGAGTTTTCTTGTAATTATCCTGTTGGATGAGGTATAACATTACAGGACAAACTTTTTATTTTTATTCTTAATCTATTTCTGTTTCTTTATTATCTGTGATTTCAACAGAGTAACTCAGCTTGATCACACTGGTTAACAGTCTGATAGACTACTGGTCAACATTTAGACCATAACTATGTAAGTTATACTACTACTTGGGCTATAACTGTATAGTTTATATATTTTACTATTTTCTTTATAAAAGGACTTTAGATTAGAATACCAAACCTCAGTCATTTACACATTTTTATGTCTGAACTAAAATAAGTTTATTAGACTTTATTAAAGTAAAACTTAGACTAATTGCTATGCCTAGTATATGTTTTCAATAAATATAAAATACTATTAGTTATTCACACATCTTTATGTCCAAACTGAGTATCTGCATACAAGAACTCGATAACATAGTTCTCCACAACTCTTCATCACCTCATATAGCTCTCATCATAACTGATGCTAGCATCAAAAATGATATTGCTACGTCTATATTGCACATTCACATAGCTAATCAGCTGCTCATAAAGATAGTACATCATGCCACATTTGTGACTAGTACAGAGGCAGAGCTTTTTGCCATCAGATGCAGTATTAATTAAGCCTGCTCCAACAAAGCTATCTCCAAGATTATTGTTGTAACTGACTCCATCCACACTGCAAAAAAAAATTTGACAGTAGCTCTCATCTTTTCCAATGTCACTCTACAGCGATTCTTAGTGAGTTGCGGAGCTTCTTCATCTCAAACCCCGACAACTCCATTGAATTTTGGAAGTGTCCGAGCCATCTCAAGTGGAGACTCCATCACAATATCGACAAGGACTCCAAGTTGTTCCAGCCAATCTCTATCTTCCCTTGCAAAATTTCCTGGGACTTTTGTAAGAAGTCTAACAGCAACAATATCATTAAGCAGTGGAAGATGACGTTCCAAGCTTCCGATGGAAAAGGAAATCATTTCCTCGAACTTTTAAACAATGATTTTAACACTATTGAACCATCTTACACAAAAGGTGGTCCCTAGCTTCAAGCATTTGGTCATTCCAACTCGCTATGTGCCCACACGACAAGAGCTATCACCAATTATGCTCCCATCGGGGAGTATTGACCAAGATTCTTCCTATACAAGGACTTCTCTTGTCCTTGTAACAACTACCCCATTGAATCGAGGAGACACATTTTCCACGAGTACAAAAGATTCAATGGGTATTGGAACCCTAGAAGAGATTCCCTGAGCCATTTTATTATGTTCTTGGTCGCTAACCCTAATGCTTTTGCATTTACAAACTTGTAGTTTATTTTGCTAAGTAAATCTTAGCTACTTTTTTCTCTTTCCTTGTTGATTAGTTCTCCTTTCCATTTCTTTTTCTTTCCTTTTTCTTCTCTTTTCTCTCTTCTATTTTCCTGATTAGCATATCTCTTCTGTACGTAGTTACAAAAGTAGCTACCATGGTCTGCCTTCGCACACTGTGTAATAAATTGTCGATTAAAAAAAATGTCCAAACTGAGTACATTTTTTCAATATACCTAGTTCAATATTTATTCTTTTGACCAATTCTAAGGTTTTAAGTCTTAACAAGAACTGACTTTTAATCTAAGTCAGTATTTGTTATAGCAACTGTTAAACCAAAATAGTTAATGGATCACTAAGTATTTTATACAAATAATAACCTTACCCTAAAGTCTATATGTTAGCCATAAGATGAATATACTATTGATATACATCTTAATATTATTCTTTTAGTCTCTTCTTCTAAATTCTAGGCTTATGACATCATGTAACTATAGTCATGTGTCTCTTCATTGTCCAAGAAATAAAAGAAAAAGAAAATCAAATTAAGAAAAATAGATAAAAATAAATAAAAATAAAATATTAAAGTCCAAATATACTATGACAATATTAAGAGAAACAACTAGTCTCCTCTATACTCTTTTCTACTTCATTTTTACTAACCCTATCACTATTACTTTCACCCATCATACTAGTATCAACCACTGATATAATAAACCAAATACTATAATAATATTATTGTTATGACTTAGGCTTTGAGTTAAATAAAAGACACATTCTTATATTGAGTAACACAAGAGAACTCAATAAAGTTCTCAAGTATAAGATATCTACCTTATATACTAATGGTCTGTACTACACTCCTTTAGTCTACTCTAATGATCATGTGTTTACCTTGAGATCGACATGTGTTAACCATACTATATGATATCATTATTTCTAAAACCTTTTATATTGTTTTATTGTGTCATGTGAGCATATGACTTATGTGACCATGACCATGACTTATGTGACATGTGACATCACATTTTGTCTTCTTTGCCTATGTCCAAATAAAAAAAAGGAAAATAGAATAAAACCAAGTTTATTGTTCACAACTCTAACAATTATGGCTTAGATTTAAGGGTTAAGTAAAAGTATACTCTTGTATTGAGTAATACAAGAGAACTCAATAGATTTTTGAGTACAAACTAGTCTATTTTATATACTTTAAACTATAGTCTATGCATATACTATAACTAACCTATTCTAAAGTCTATATACGCTTTATAAGATCAATATACTATTACTATACTATATGATGTCATCTGTTCCAGAACCTTCAATGTCCTTCTCTGTATTATGTAATTATGTAACTATAATAGTTGTCATGCCTCTATCACATTTTTGTGACTTGTGTAAATGTCATATATAATATTATACTCTTCATCTAAGTCCAAAATAATAAAAATGAAAAGCATAAAATAAAATAAAAGAGAAAATAAATAAATAAGAATCAAGTCTATTGTTCACAACTTTGATAGTGGGCTTCATCAATGCTTACTACCTCTATATTTGGTTGAAGTTAAGGTAAGAAAGAAAAAATGTAAAAATAAGCTAAGTATTATAGTATATATAGGGAGGAGTCACAAAAGTATGGAAATATAATATATTAAAAGAGTCAACAGAAGGAAAGTAAGAATTTAAAATAGTAGAAGAACTATTGATATTAATAAAGTTAGAGTTTGGACAAACAGATAATAAAACAACTAAGATATCAGAATTAAAGATGGTAAACTTTATTTGTTTTAATTTTCAGACTTAGAATTAGAGTTTAGTGTGATGTTACATGTCACTGTCACAATTCATAGTCACACAATCATATATCATATAGAGTATTGTAAAAGATTTTAGAACAATAATATTATATTACATGTCAATAGTATGTAGTATATATATTCTTAGAATAGACTAGGTTTAGTGTAGCATAGATCATTAGCCAAGTGTATATAAGATAAACACTCTGTAACTAAAACTTCATTGAGTTTTCTTGTGTTATCCAATATAAGAATAATTCTTTTACTCTAACTCTTTGTATCTTTTAGAACAAAAGAAGAAGATAGTTAAAGTACATATACAAATAGTAGATATAGATATATAGGAAGGTTGGTACTATCTAGTTTCTACAAGTAGATTAAGGTATTTGAAAAAAAAACAAGTGAAAGAATGTTAGTAAGAAAGATATGGGATTATACAATCAAGTTGAAGAAGGGGTTCATACCAAGAAAAGGGAGTATATATCCTTTGTCCAGAGAAGAGAGAGAGAAGAGAGAGAAGAAGTAAGAGAGTTTGTTCAAAAGCAGTTAAAGAAAGGATATATTCAACTTTTAAGTTACCTCAGACAACACCAGTGTTTTTTGTAGAAAAGAAGAATAGTAAGAAAAGAATGGTACAGAACTATAAGTATCTTAATGAATAAACTATTGAAAATAATTATTCCTTGTCTCTTATTTTAGATATAGTAGAAAAAATAGGTATAAAAAGAGTATTCACAGTGCTAGAAGAATCATTTGAACTAACAGTGGTATTCTTTGGTCTGACAAACTCACCAGCTACTTTCTGGACAATAATAAATGAAATCCTAAGGGACTTACTTAATACTGGAAAGATAGCTAGCTTTATTAATGATGTAATAGTAGAAACAGAAGAAAAGAAGGAATATAATGAGGTAGTAGAAGAAGTAATAAGAAAGTTGGACAAAAATGACTTATATATGAAATTAGAAAAGTATAAATAGAAGGTGAGAGAAGTTGGGTTCTTAGAAGTTGTAATAAAGCTAGAGAGCATTAAGACAGAGGAAGAAAAGATATAAAATAGTTCTAGAATAGCTAGCCTCCAAGAAAGTTAAGGACATTAAAAAGTTCTTAGAGTTTGCCAACTATTATAAGCAATTTATTAAGAATTTTGCAAAAATTGCAAAGCCATTATATGAGCTAGTGAGGAAATAGCAGAAGTGGGAATGAGAAGACAAATAGAAAAAGGTATTTAAGGAGTTGAAAGAAAGGTTTACAACAAAGCCAGTACTAGCTGCATCAGACTTGGATAAAAAAATGAGAATGGAAGTTGATACATCAGACTATGCAATAAGAGTGTCAGAATTTAAGATGGGTTAGGGTTAACATGACATCACATGATGTGACTAGGTATCACACATCCATCACAGTTACACAATCATGTATCATAGAAAAGAGCATAAAAGATTTTAGAAGAATGATGTTATATAGTATGTTTAATACATGTTGACCTTAAGGCAAACACATGGCTGTTTAGGGTAGGCTAGAAGTAGTTAGCACAGACCATGGAGTTTTAGTATATAAGATAGATAATCCTGTATAGAGTTCTCTATTGAGTTTTCTTGTATTAATCCAATACAAGGTTCCATTCATTGATCCACTCTAAGATCTTTGAAGTTGTAACAAGAAGGAGTTTTACCAATGGAATATGAAAATGGGAGATGAAGACCAGTAGCCTACTTCTCTAAGTTGTTGAATGAAACAGAACACAACTATGAAATTCATGACAAAGAGATGTTAGCAGTGACAAGAGGCTTAGAAAATTGGAGATATCTCTTAGAGAATGCAAAGTTCCAGTTTGAGGTTTGGACTAACCACAAAAACTCAGAATACTTCATGAAGATGCAAAAGCTAAACCAACAACAAGCAAGATAGACACTTTACCTATTCAGGTTTGACTTTATCCTAAAGCATATACTAGGAACAAAGATAGGAAAGGCAGATAAACCTAGTAGGAGGCCAGATTGGAAAGTAGAAGTAGAAAATAACAATAAGAACAAAAAATTAATAAAAGAATGGATAAATAGTTTAGTAGAAGTAGTAGTAGACATATTAGAAAAGATAAAGAAAATCAGAGAAAAAGATAAAGAAGTAGTTAGAATAGTAGAGAAAATTAAAAAAGTAGGTATTAAGGCATTAAGAGAAGATAAGTGAGAAATAGATGATAATGTAGTCTTGAAGAAAGAAAAGATTTATGTTTCAAAAGATGAGGCTTTAAGGTTGTAAGTTATATAGTTATATCATAATGTACCAGTAGCTAGGTATAAAGGAAAGTAGAAGACAACAGAGCTAGTAACTAGAAACTATTAGTGACCCAGGAGTAACAAGAGATATAGAGAGATATGTGGAGAGCTCTAACTTATGCCAAAGAATAAAAAACTGTATAGAATCTTTAGTAGGAAAAATAATAGCAAATGAGGTTCTAGAAAGTCATAGATATACTTGACAGTTGACTTTATCATCAAGTTGCCACTAGTAGCAGGAAAAGATGCAATCTTGGTAGTATGTAATAACAAACTATCAAAGATGATATACTTTGTAGTAATAACAAAGGAGATGTCAGCAAGGATTGGCTAGACTTTTTAGAGATAATGTATGGAAGCTACATGGACTGCCAGAAAATATGATATCTGATAAAGGCTCTCAGTTTGCAGCAGACTTAATCAGGGAGTTAAACCAAATGCCAGATATCCAGACAAGATTATCAACAGCATTTTATCCCTAGATGAATAGGCAAATAGAGTACATGAACCAGAAGCTGAAGTAGTATCTTGAGTTCTTTGTAAATCATAAGCTGAAGAATTAGCCTAAATGGCTTGTTGTAGCAAAGTTTACAGCTAACAGTAAAGTTTATACAGCAACCAAGGTCTCACCATTTATAGCAAGCTATGGGAGAGAATTACAAATGAGAGCAAATATCAGAAGAAAGGGAAATGTGGAGATGGCAACAGAGTTTGTGGAAAGAATAAGAAAAGTACAAAAAGAGACAGGAGTAACATTGAAGAAAGCCCAAGAGAAAATGAAGTAGTAAGCAGATAAGAGGCAGAAAGAAATGAAAGCATGGAAACAGAGGTGATGCCAAGCACAAAGAACTAAAGAAGCTAGCTAAAAAGCTGACAAAATAACATATAGGACTATATACTATTGAGAAAGTAGTATCAACCAATATTGTTAAGCTAAGATTGCCAGTCTTAATGAAAATTCATCCTATAGTGAATATCAGTAGAGTAGTGAAATATAAGAAACTAGTGAAAAGGCAAAAGGTAAAAGAACCAAATCTAATAAAGGTAAATGGAGAGAAAAAGTGAGAAGTCAAGAGAATCCTCAATAAGAGAATAGTACAAGGATATGTGAGATACTTGGTTAGATGGAAAAGCTTTACAGCAGAGCACAACATTTGGAAGAAAGAGATAAACTTAGAGAATACAATAAAAGTAATAGCAAAATTTGAAGGAGACTAAGTGCAGAAGCTAGAAGACAAGAAAAGATAGAGTAAAAGATAGAGATTTCAGAAGAAGAGAACTGCCAGAGAAGTATACAGCAAGAATATTATATAGGTAGAATGATAAGAAGTTTGAGAAGAAGTATTTGAGAAAGTTGGAGAAAAACTAGCAAAAGTGGAAGTCTATTTCTCTAGAGGAAACATTTCTTTTTTCTTTTATAGTTTAGTTTTTTTATTTCATTTTTGGAACTTGGCTAAAAGCATGACATCATATCATATGTTATATGTCACAGTCACAGTCACAGTCACACAGTCATGTAACTTAGTAGAATGTCATAGAAACTATTAGAGGAATTTAGTCATAGCTTTAGAGTAGATTAGAAGTGTACAAACTATCACAAACTTCATTCAGCTTGTAACAGTATTAGCTTAATAAACTCTATGAGATTCAGTAATGTTGGCTTGATAAACACTACAGGGCTTAGTAGTGTTCAAAGATTACTAACTAATAGAAAGTGTAAATTTCATAGAGATTAGAATAAACATTTGTGATGTTTATATGCTAGAATTTTGTATGAGGGTTGGTTTCTTTATACTCAGTACTTATCTGTAGAATTATAACTGAATGACAAATAAGAATTTTGGCCTTAACTTATATGTTGTGTGTTGTAACAACTACTCAACACAAAGTCCAATAATCATACAAGCAAGTAAAGCTCTTAGTAGGCTATCGATGTGAGGATCATAAGAAAACTCGACAAGGAGTCTCTGCTAGATTGCTACCCTATTTATATAAATTACATATGGTCCATGCTACTTAATAATTACCCTACCCGAATGTTCATGTATTATCTATAAGTACACTATATATATACTATGAGATAGCTATGTAGTTAACATGCTCCTTGATGTTATCCATCTAGACTGCTCTAGCCTACTCTAGTCCATTCTAGGCTTTTATAACATCACATCATGTGATATGTTATGTGATCACAGTGTCATATGCCTCTTCATCGTCATCATCAATATAATAAAAGAAAAGTAAATCCAAAGTAAAATCCAATATAAAATTCTGAAGAATATATAAAGAATATTACTGCTTCATCTTTTACCATATCATAACATTATGCTAACTACCTATCACACAGTTATAATTTCAGACAAAGTTGGAGCTTGAGAGTATTCAAAAGAAGAAGTGAATTGTTAAGATTCAATTATCAGACTGAGAAAAATACAGAATATCTACTTGGTCTTAAATACTGTAGAGATAATCTTTATTTGATATAACAACCCAAAGTCTAGATAATGTGTTATTAAGCAATAAAATACAGAAACTTAATTGATATATGATTATGCTTAAATGTAAAAAATATCTAAAACTTGTGAAAAGTTTTATCTATAAGCAGAAAAACAAATATAGTAATTAGAAAACTCAGTCACTCATAATACAAACAAGAACTGAGGTGAATATATGCAAGAGTTTAATATTTATACTATGAGCCAAACAATATATATATAAAATAGAAACAATTGTTCAGAATACTACAAAATAACACAAAGCAAGTATATGATACAATGGTACAGTATACACTTGTATTTTTTTACACTTCTTCTCAAGCTATACTGAGACCAAGGACACTTGCAAAATGCTTGACTTTGAGAGATGGAAGTGTTTTCATAAATATATCAGTAACCATATCTGTAGTGAGACAATATATAAGTCAAATTTAATCTTCTTTGACAACCCAACAAATAAAATAATAGTACACATCAATATGTTTGGTGCAGAGATGATATTGATAATCAGTTATGAGCACAATAGTAGACTGGTTGTTAGAGAAAAGAATGGTAGTATTAAGTTGGGTGTGAAAAATCTGAGAAATAATTTTGAGTGAGTCTCCATAGCCACCATAAGTAAGCTGTAAGTTACAAGTCCTTTTGAGATAATGAAAAACCCATTTTACTACTTTCAAATAAACTTGAACTGTATAGATAATGTCTATTTATGTATCTATAGCTATATATATTAGTTTTTTAACAGCTTTCTGATATAAAATCTTGGCTATGTAAGCAATTTTAGTAGTTGACTTGGATAACTGATCAAATATAAGTTGAGTGGAAAGATTTATAGAAATACTAAGTGGTTTGACATTCTTAAATCCAAATTTTTATAAAAAAGCATTAATATATGAACATTGTGACAAGGAAATCATACCTTTAGCCTTGTCCTTTCTTATTTCTATTCCCAACAGCTAATAGATCTCTCTTAGATCTGTAATTTCCATCTGTTCTAAGATTCCCTTCTTAAGCCATTCAATAAGCTTGTAAGTAGTTGTAGTCATGGTATAGTCATTGACATGAACAAGAAGTATAATTAGATTATTTGTTATAAGCTTGAAAAAGATACTATTGTCAACATCACACTATGTAAATTCCAGAATATTTATCAAAATTCTATGCAAACATTGATACCATTGGCATTTGGACTATTTTAAACTATATAGTATCTTTACTAGGCAACAGATTTGGTGAGAAAAGATAGGATCAACAAAACTAGGGGGTTGTTTCATATAAATTATCTTGTTATTAGTGAGTTTTCTATTTAAGTATGCTTCTTTAATATCAATCTGATAAATCTCCATATCTCAAGCAGTAGCAGTAATAGCAAGAATAGTGCAAATTGATAATAGTTAGACAATGGATATATAGGTATTGAAATAATCAATACCTGGTACTTGAGAAAATCCTTGTGTAACTAGGCAAGTCTTATAGTAGACTATATTTTCTGCTATGTTCTTTTTTGCCTTGAATACTCATTTATAGCCAATAATGTTAATACTAATTGGAACATCAACTAGTTCCCATATTTTGGCTTTCTTCAGTGTCACTAAATTTTTCTCTATTGCTTTTTTCCACAATTCCCAATTTAGCCTTCTCATTGTATCTTTTAAGCTAGCTAGTTCTAGTACCTCTATATCATTTATCTTTGTCACAAACTTCCTCCCATTCTAGTTCTTCAGCCACCATAACTGCCCTTTCTTTGAGAATATCATGAGCTTTTGAGCTTGGTTTTTGAGTTTGGTAAGGTTGTTTAGGAATAAGTAATCTACTTTTTGATTTATAGAAAGAGTTATCTTCAGATATAGCTATAGGGATTCCTGAAAGATTTTTCTCAATAACTGGTGGGTTAGAATTTGATATATTATTGGATTTAGGTCTGTTTTGAGATATTTAGTTATTATTATTATTTAAAGTAGGTTTTTGGTCACTTGGGTTTTTATAAGTTTTATAAATTTATTTATCTTACTCTTCTTCAAGATCCAAGTGGCTATCAGGGATAAACTGAAAATTTTGCTCTACTCTCACAACACTAATATCAAGATACCAGATCTAAGAACTATTATTCTCTAAATCATAACCTAACCATCTTTCTTTCTTTGCCTATGCTTCCCACTTGTCATCAGTAAGTTTGTAAACCTAAACTTCAGTTTCCCACTTATATAAACCTAGGAGATTTGGTTAGCAGTTATACTGGTTTATATGATATCTTTTCCTGGATAACTTGGCTACTAGTCCTGTAGCAATCCTTACTAGTCCCTAAATATCTAAGTGAGTTTCCTTAGCAATAGGAAGTTGAGTTGCCTTTGTATATACATATGACTCACAGAATATATCAACTTCATTATTGCCATTGAGCTTTAGACCAGTGACAAGCCCATCTTAGATTAGTTTTCTTGCAGCAGTTAAAGCAATATAACTGAGATATTAATGAAGTTCATCAATAATGAGTTTATCTTTAACCATGTTTACTTTAGCTTTGTATACTATCTTGTACAAACTATTTCTGTTTTTAAGAATTTCTGCTACTTGAATACCTTTACCATGACAGATAATACATTTTCTATTTGAGAATGTAGTGATAAAACTCATTTTATTAAGACAGCCAATTGAAACTAGAGTATATCCTGCTTCTGATGAGTATAAGACATTGGTTAAGTATACCTATGATATACCAACACTATCTGATAAGTCCAGAATAACTTCTTCTTTTCTCTTTACATGAAGTAACTCTCTGTTTGCAGCATAAAATAAATGAGGTGAGATTAGCTCAAAAGTAGTGAAAACATCACAATAAAGAAAGATATAATGAGATGCATCAAAATCAAATAATTCAATACGGATTTTTGAGATATGTATATTTTGAACATCTGTAATTTGGTCTTTACATTTATCAACTGATAATATATACTCTTCAATAGACTTTTCCTCAATCTCACTATTCTTGCTGAAAAAATCCTACCTCTTAACTTCTATCTGTATATAAGTTCCTGCTATGGTATCTTCTTTAGCAATTCTATTCTCAATTTTAATAGAGAATATAATGTTATTATTGCTGACAATGTTTTTACTGGCTATTATAGACTTAGCTAAACTAGAGGTAGTTTTATCCTCTTATTTTTTCTGAAAGCACATCTTCTTTATATAAGAATCTTTACAGTCTCAATACAGCTTCTAAGCATTTCTCTTTTCTTCTCCTTTTTCTTTTACTAACCAACATCAATAGCTAAAGCATTATTATAGCCACTATCCTCCTTTTATCTTTTGGTACCTTTCAGTCATAATAACTACATCTAGTCCAGCTTATTACTGATCGCAGTGATTAACCAATCAGAGTTAATTATCTCTTCTCAAAGAGTAGCAAAAGTTAGTTGTCTTAAAACAAAACTTTGGAGAGAATAAGATATTGCTAAGAAAATCTTGTATATTTCTATTCTTTAGGCATTAAGAGAATAGAAAATCATAGTGCAAACAAGTTTGGGAGAAGACATCCTTGTATATATATTCCTTTATAACAGCTATCTATTCCATGGCTAACCATTTTCTATCTGTGATCATTAATGCTAAATTAGGCAGTTATTGGGATAAGAGTGACTTTGTTATAACCTTAAGCTTGGCTTAGGTTGCAAATTTAGGCAAATACTTGAGTAAGAGTGGGAAATAAGTCAATTGGTAAAGTATAAAGATACATAATAGTACCTACAGCTATATATACCTATTGACAATAAGAAATATATATAGCATTCTTGAGTATACAATAAAAAAAGAAATAAGGCAACTTTTACTACTACATAAAGAAGTAATAAGATGCAGTATATAATAAGTCAGAAGTAAAACAAATTCCAACACATGTTGTTTATAAAGTAACTATCTATAAGACATAAGAAGGCAATCATAACAAATTCTTGTTTTAGTGCTTATATTCTCATGAATTCAATCCAAGAATGCTAAGTCTCCAACTACATAAGATGTGACTAACTTCTTTATAAGTCCAATAATGATTTCTCCTCACTATATCAATACTATAAAGAAGGGTTTATGTGGTGGTCTTCCTGAATACATCTAGATTGGAAATTCTCATCTGCTTGTATCTAAGTTATGTTTTTGTTTTATAAACTTAGCTGCAATTTCTTTCCAATATTAGATGTCTTGTTCTCCATTTTGTTGAAGAGTTTTATAATAAGATGGTGAAAGGAATAGTATTATCTTAGTTGGCAATTGTAATATCTTTAGTACTTTCTCCAAACTCTCGATTTCATCTTATAGAGATGTTAGTTTAGAATTTTTGATTTCACTGGATTCTAATAAAATAGTATATAGTTTATACAAGAATATTTCATCATTTTGTACAACTCCTTCTCTTTGTTTTTCTTTATCAATAACCATTGGTTAAGAAGTGTTTTAATATGATTCCTAGTACACTTTTTTGTATTATCTTAATACATTCTTCAATCCATTTGTTTTCTTTTCCTTTATATTGATTCAATTTATCTGCTAGTAGGACTTGAATATAATGTGCTTGTCATTTCATATTTCTGTATATGATACTTCTAAGTTCTCCTGATATGCTATATATATTTCCTCCAATTTGTTCACTGTGTGTATTACAATCTTGTAATAATGTGAGTTTGATGTTTGCTAACACAATATTCACAATATTGGCTAACTTGACTAGATCTTGAGTTTGCAATTGAATATTCACCATTGTTTCCAATCTTCAAATTATCTTATGATACTTCCTGGTCCAATCTTTCTTTTCATTGTTTAAGGTTGTGATGAGGTCCATATTGTTAACTGTACAAGCAATATATGGATTAGATGAGGTAGATGTGGTAGTGAACTGGTAAACTATTTGACTAAGTTTCTCAGTGTTAGTGTAACTTTGAGATGTCAATTTGGAGTTTTACTTTCCTCTTTTATAGATTTCAACCCAAAATTCTCATCTAATAATCTTGAATTGCCTCCCTGGCATGTGGTGACCTTGTTTCTGCTATTCATTAATTGTGCTCATTTCTGTAACCTTTCTAGTAAACCAAAAATTGGGTGCCACATCTATGTTTCCTGTGATTCTGTATTTTTTCAACTTTATATTCTTTTTCTTCATTAATAATATCTGGTGGTGGTGTTGGATCTATACATTGTTCTTTGAACTAGGGTTTTCTGCATCATATAAGTAGATTTTTATTGAACATGTTGTGAATTGCCCATTCTTCTAGTAGTTCTAGTTAAAATACTTCTTAACCAATATCCTTTATAATTTTAAAAGATCTGTATCTTTTCTGGTTCAACTTTTTGGAGGGTCATTTCAAATGGATATTCTTAGCTTCTAGCTACATATTGTCTCCTTTCTTTAAGCCTTGTGGATTCTGTCTCTTTTTGTTGAACTGTTTCTTCATGGCTTCTTTTGCCACTTTCATTGACTTTTTTTACTACTTTCCAACTTCTTTTCAGTCTCTTAAGAAAATCTTCTAGCTTTGTTAATTCTGTCTTCACTATTAAGTCTCCTTTCTATAGATATCTTCTGAAGTTTAATTTGAATAGGATATATCATGTGGCCATATGTTTCTTGTCATTATACTGGAATTTCACAGCTGACAATTATTCTGTCCAATTGTCTTGTTGGTAATTTGCATAATATTGTGAAAACACTTCAACTTTATGATTGATTCTTTCTATTTGACTATCTGTCTAAGAGTGGTATGCCATAGATAATGTTCTTTTTGTTCCCAATGTCTTTCCTAAGTTTTCTATAAATCTTGAGACAAATTGAGGTCTTTTGGCTATATCTTCTAATGAGACTGTTATTATTGTTGTCTTAAGTCTAATCAATTTGGTAAATCAATCTATTATGACCACAATTGCATTTTTGTTATTTGATTTGGGAAGTAGTCCAATAATATCAATACTGATTCCCTGCCATAGTCCTTCAGATGTTTCTAATAAGTGGAGTTCCCTTGTCTTTTTCATATGTTACACTTTATTCTGTTGGTATTTCTGGCATCTCTGGATATATTTCTTGATATCAGTTCTTATTCCCAACCACCAATAGTTTCTTTTGATCAACTTGAGTATTCTTTGTTGTCTTGGATGTTCTACATCTGCTGGTTCATAGTTTTCTTGTAGGGTTTGCTCTCATATTTTCCAGTTGTTTGGGATATATATTCTTTCTTCTATATAAACTACTCTATTGTTCTCTCATGCTTGTCCATTATCTTTTTCCAATTCTTTCAACACATCTTGTTCTCTTGTGTTGTTTCCTCAAATTTCTTTCAATAATGTGGTTTCTTCTACTACTTGGTTTCTCTTGAATACTATCACTTCTGCTTTTATGTAGATCCTTCTTGTCCATAGCTTATTCTTAAGTATCTTTATGTCTTTGTTGTTGTCTTTTGTATCCACTTGATCCTTTCTGGATAAAATATCTGCTCTTGTATTCATCTTTTCTGGGATATGTTATAAAATAAAGTCATAGTCTTGCAACTTCAAATACCATCTTGCTTGTTATTTATTAAGCTTGTGGTTCTCTGAAATATTTGAGATTCTTGTGGTTTGTCCAAACTTCAAACTTTTTTATGGTACTCAATAGATACTACTTCTATTTTGTTAAGGTTTCCACTATGGCTAGTAGTTCTTTGTTGTATATTTTGTAGTTTCTTTCAGCTGGCTGTATTGCTCTTGATAAAAATGTAATAGGTTTCTATTTTTTCTGTTTCTAAACTAAGACTCCTCCAATTATATGTTCTGAAGCATTAGTCTCTACTCTAAATTTTCCTTTTCTCTTTGGAAATACAAGTATTGGTTGGCTAGTAATCTTGTCTTTTAATTCTTTGAATGTCTTTTAGTGTTCTTCTTCCCATTTCTGTTGTAGACACAAGCCCTTAGAGTTGGACAAGTGAATAAACCTTATACCGGGTTGATACAAGAGAACTCGATAAGGAGCTCCTACTCTATCTACCACTATATATACTAGTCTGTCCTGGTC
>Ga0157364_1001879_pt1 | contig 18684 bp, 4 predicted proteins | sample AttsexASBM2_FD_111476 | JGI IMG/M metagenome (GOLD analysis project Ga0157364, IMG submission 111476) | Fungus gardens microbial communities from leaf cutter ant in Ribeirão Preto, State of São Paulo, Brazil - Atta sexdens ASBM2 | ecosystem: Host-associated > Fungi > Mycelium > Unclassified ...
ACGCAACGCAACGCAACGCAACGCAACTCGCTATCAGCTGCGGGGCCAACTTCGGAGGAATCTCGCGACGAGGAACGCACGTGGAAACCGGTGACGCTGCTGCAATCTTATAGCTCGCCGGAGCTACCGGTTTCGCCGGACGAGAGCTTCGCTTCTTCGTGCTCGCTTCGCAATGCGTGCAACGATAGACAACTATCCGCCAACCTTTGCTCATTGCCCGATCCGTCGTTCGCGACCGTCAGCAATCTGCCGGAGCGGACTGTCATCGGGTATCGTGGCCGCGGCAGAAAATACGAACGATCGCGCTCCGAAGTGACGTTGCTCTCATCCGTCGAATCCTGCGGTGAGTTCAAGGGTAACGACAAACTTCACGTGAACTGATGGAAAGATCGTCGCATATCGGAGTGGCGCATGGAAGAATCTGAGAAAAATGTTTGATTGAAAATGGATAAACTGGAAAATTCTTGATGTCAATCAGAATTCCAATTGTCATAATTAGAATTTAGTAAATTTAATCAGGTAATTCTAATTTGTCCATCTAATTTGTCTTCAACTAGAATTTTAATTAATCAAACATTTCTTTCAATATTTCTCTCAGTTTTATTCAGGTCTAATCAATGTCAATGAAAATTTTGTTTGCCCAAATATTACACTATGGGAATAATATACTGTAGTATATTCACCCAATTCGATTGTAATTTCATAAAAATGAACTTTGAAAAAAATCTTTTTCAATCGAAACACTAGACATTAAGCATAACGGTATTAAGAAAATATATGAATAAAAATGTTTTTCATTGCTTTATTAGTGAAAACAATGGAAAAGTATTGGAACAAGAATATTGGATATGCCATAATCAGCGAAAAGGTTTAAGAGTTAGTAATATAAAGAAATAAATATAACGTACATTATCATCTGGTGATAGTCGGAATTAATATTATTCTTCTTGAATCACTAAATAACATATTATTAAATTTCATATTGTTTTTTCGTTGATAATTTCTTTTACGACTTTTATTGGCATCGATACGCAGATTGGATGCGATTGAATTATTTATTTTCCATGTGCTACTTTGCGACCTCAATATTAGATACTGAAAACCTCGATTTATGAGATCAATAGATACGAAATTGATCCTACGTGAATTGCTGCATTATTTCTAGATTTGATGAAACTATGTTGTCTAACAAAAAAATTATTTAACAAACTAAAGGAGATCAGATTTTTTAAAAGAAAGGGAGATAATCAAAAAACTATTTACTGCAACATAAGTAGTACAGCAAATTAGTTGGGCATTCGCAAAGTTTAATTCTTTATCCGTTATATTTTGCTAATTTGTTCAATTAGCTTGATATTCTTTTTCGAAGGAAGACCAACGTCAGTTTTTGTTTCCTAATTTGGATTATTCCCACTATTCCCACTAATCGAGATTCGATTCGAGTCCTAATCTTCTATTTCTTTCTAAATTTATTTTCAGAAAGAGGATGTAGAGAGGAGGTAGAGAATCAATCGTGAATTGATTAATATAATAATTAATATTGTGGGAATAATCCTATGCTCACCGATTTGCTTTGCTCGTTACCACTCTGTCATCTCTTTCTGATTATTAATGTTCCTCTTCTCACCTTGAGACGCGAGCACAAACTCAAGCACGGGCACGAGCACGAGCACGAGTATGAGTATGTCATGGTAGAATTTAAGGCCTCATAATCGCTCTCTGCCGGCTTTTAATAAAGACATGCCAATTATATACATATAACAAATATTCACTGTTATCACTATCATCGATCCACGAGACTAATCATCATCAATGTCCGGAGTATTTATCAGCGTCTGAGTCCCCCATCCGTCCAAACATCCCGTGTCCAAGCCTCATTCCTCTTCTCCACCCCTAGACACACGATCGCGGATCATTCAACCTGATCCTACCTGCACAGCAAGGCGCCACCGACACAGTATCTCCGGACAGATGAGTTATTTCAAGCTGCTGGGCTACAATGTCAGCAAGAAGCTCACTGGCTCGGCCAACAGTCTCTTCAGCACTGCCGTAATAAGTGGTTCCTCGAGCGCGCCGAACCTGAAGGACATGGTACCACCTCATGCGTCCGCGGTTGCTGGTAGCATCTCTAAATTATTATATATTTAATTTATAATTTATATTTAATTTTATTATATATTTAATATATAATAATAATTAATATATAAATAATTAATCCTCAATAATTTTATGCTTAATATAAAATTAGCAAGATTATTTCTCGGATTTAATCAAACATAGTAACAAATAATATTAAAACTATTGAAACGCATTAAATCTTATCCGAACAGTTTATCCTTCAATTTAAATAATTGTATATCTGATAAAATTCAGATATACAATAGTAGAAACTTTAAAAATATCGATATTTTATTAACTCTAATAAAATGAAAAATCTGGATAGAAGAGAATAAATTAAAATATTGAAAAAAATGATTTTTAATTGGCATGTGTATTCTATAGCGATAGAAGGCTTCGGCGGGGTGCCCCCCATTAGACCCTTGGAAACTCTACACAACGCGTTGTCGCTACGTCAACTAGATTGTTTCTTGGAGATGATGACCACGGCGCCGTTATATAGAACCCCAGCCTCATCACCGCCTAAGTCGTCGCCGGCCGGATCGACGCACGAGTCACTCAATCCACCCCTCGTCCACGCCGGGATTAGTCGCGAGTACCACTCTTCCGACACGGAAGCTGTCAGGTACCGTAAGAAATTATATAAAACATGCCCGTGAGTATTTAGTTCTTTCCTCTGCGCTAAATTTCGAGTAAGAATGCTCCTAAACTTATCCCGATGAGTGTGTTATATTTTATTACATCTTTTTGTTTGAATAATTATTTTATATATATATATATATATATATATATATATATATATATATTATTTTACAATTTAATTACTAAAAACTCTAGTATGCGAGTTACGATTAATATATAATCTAATATATAATCCAATATATAATCCAATATATAATCGTGTTACCATTTTATAGGTACATTATGCCTACACCGATACAATATAAACCTCTTGGTGAAACAGAAACGTGTGACACTAGGAATCTACCATCACCTACTAGCCCGAACAGTGTGTACCTATCCTATCTAAAACTATGGCAGTAATATCAATTTTAATAATCTTTTATGTTTCATACAGGCACAGGCTGGAGTAGTGAGCCACAGTCTTTTCTATCCTCCGAGCCATCGTCACCTGCGCCAACGTCGACAGGCGAATGTAGTATGTCTATAAGCTTAATCAGCAACGAAAGGTGAGTCTTACATGTGTTTTGAGATACATTTTATAAATTTGATCTATTTCTAATTTTGTATGTTTTCTCCTTTTATGTTGAATTTATGTGATTAATTAACTACTGATTTAGTTACTTGCATTCTGTAGTCCTAACTTCACTAAATATATCATTTTGTGATTGTATCTTTGTTAATTTAGATTTTACATCTCTAATATCTTACTACTCTCTCTAATATCTCTCTTTAATATCTTACTACGTTGTGTGTTGAATGTTAGTAGTATTAGAAATAACACTTCTCCCTTCACAGTGCTCAACTCTTTATTGCGCCGAAATTCTCCCCGACTTCCTGTCTGGACGTAGACTTTAACGAATTTTGTATTCGTCTCGATCAAGAGAATCGAGAAAGTCGCGGCAGCGTTTCATATACAGATTATTACAGCAACGAGGATGGTCAGATACGTAAAATAACGCAAATATCGCAAACGATACAATCAGGTGCCAGCGGCGCGCAGACAAAGCTCATCTGTGGCGATGATCTTTCCTGCGATAATATCGACGAAGACGAGGACCACACGTTAACTTTAAAACAGACAGAGGAGCAAAAGAAACAAGACGTTAAATCGATATTCGAGAGGGATGACATTAATCCCATGAAACTAAGCGGAAGCTACAAGAAGATCGGACGGTAGGCAAATAAAATCGGTTTTATTTCGTATTTTTATCGGTTAACACGAATATACATATAATATATACATATGAAGAGATATATCGATATTTATCGCGATGTTATTGTAGTTTCCTGGTGGAAAGCACGGATGTATCGCACGGTGACGTCCGAATTAAGGACATTGACAACGCCGCTACTTCCGATAAAGTAAAACTCTCTATCTCTCAGAAATCAGACATTTCAAGCACGAGTAAATCCATCGCGGAGAAGGCAAAGAAGGATTCCAAAAAGTGCGGCGGCTCGCACATCAATTCTCAAAAGCGAAAAAATTTTTCTCGTTCGCAGAGCGTCACGACGCCGAAGCCGGTTGCACCGAAATCTGATATGACTTTCAGTTACTCGAGGCAAAGCTCGTTTTCGACAATGTCGGATGCGGATCTAGAAAATTGGAAATTAAGCACGGATCCGACACATTCCTCGAGAACGAGCCAACAGGAGGAGGAACCTATACTTACTGTAGCCGGCAGTCTCACGGATAGCTCTAATGTCACCGTGGGCTTTGATGTCAAACAAGAGGAAAAGAAATAGATATCAATCGCAAATTAATTTACTTATTTAATATTTTTTTTGACATTCTCGTGATATTAGATCTATTCTTACAACATAGCGTTTTACACTACTAGAGTTTTTTTAGAAAGGATAGTTTCCTAGAAATTCAAAAGTATTAAAATCAATAAGTATTAATTAAACAACATTAACTGAACAGTCATTTTGATGTTTCGTAGCATTATTCATCAAGGCTGATAAAAGTATACGATCAGGACCAGATTATTTAGAAAGAGTTATAATAGCGAAACTTTTAAACCCCGTCTCCTTCCAATCTTTATAGCATTATATAAATGAGATATTAAATCAAAGATGATATATTCTTGTTTTAGCTCGAGAAATATCTTTAGAAAGCGATCAATGTTTCTAAATCGCTTCGTGACTTAAAATAATATATTTTATCAATACAAAGATAGAATAAAATTATGATAATTTAAATGATGTAACAAACATTTAACTTAGAATGAGTCTTTTATAAAAAGATCAACGAATTACTGAACTGATAATAGTGAGAAAGAAAAATTAATCCTTTTACATAACACTATCTGCATGTTTTAATTTTAATTCGACATATTTATATCATTTGTAGAATCAGTTTTAAAAAGAATTACAAATTTTTAATCAAGGAAGTAGATTGATGATACATTTTCGATCGTTTATAATTTTTTGAAGTTCTTAAATAAGGTTTTGCGCAGCAATACTTTCTAGGATCATCGCTGTTGACTGTGACTTGTAATTACACACATAGAAGATTATTACCTCTTTCCTAAAGAGATTATTGCAGATGTACAAATGCTATGTAAATAAACATAGCCATTACGTATACTTCAATTAAATATAAGGATGACTGAATAGGAGAAGAGACATATGGAGAAAAAAGTACATATAATTACAAAAGAGGCATTTTAGAAAGAAATGTAAAAATGTATATTTACTGCATTTTGTTTTGCTCTTTAAAATATATTGCAATAGTTTTTAATAGTCATATTTTCTTGAAGTTACCGAATGTACGAGACTGAAAATGTATGCATGCGCCAGCTAATGATGTTAAGAATGACAACGAAGATATCTATTAGATATCTTATTTCGTGCGACTGCATGTGTAATTGAAGATATTACATTTTTTATATTTTTTTTTTCCGGTCTAATAGTAAGTACTGGAGAGGAAATTTTTTATCCGAGCCAAAGAAAATGTCCTGATTAAGGTATATATTAGGTATGGGAAAAAATTCGTGGCGTTTTTCCCGTTAGATGGCATTAAAAAAACGCCATGAACTTTTTCTCACACCTAATAATTACGCTTGAAGTTGCACGAAGAAATATCCTGACTATGAACATTTGACGTGCGACTTCTGGTATTGCGAAGGATACGTATTATGGAATTATTCGAAATGGATTCCGATCAGAATTATTTGATTATTTCCTAGATTTCTATTGTTTTCTAGGAAAAACGAAATAATTGCGATTGGAATTTATTCCTCCTTAATAAATATCCAGTACAGAAAATAGTAATCGCAGATTAACTGTATTTGTAAAATAATAAACAGCGTGCTCATAAATATATCAAAATATATGTACGTACATATATATCTATGTTACAAATGTTTGAATAAAACAATCTAAAACGTAACGTGTTAGTTGAGATTTTATTTTTCCTAATATTCTTAAGTTAACAGTTGAGGATGTATCAGCCGTTCTTGCAAAAAGTTTAAAATTGGAAATTTATTAATATTTATATTTTTCATTTGAAAATGAATATAAATACAAAACAATTATATGAATAACTTATATTTGTTATATTTGTTTATTTAACAAAATGTATATTTATTGCAATTTTATTTTTATTATAATATTTTAATTTCAAAAATTTCAATTTTGTATAATAATAAAAAATAATAACGGCTGATATATTTCTAAAGCGCGTTTCCAAAAAAAGCCTACCGAATGCTCCTTTATATTTTTGCATAAAAGTTACATAAAACATTACAGGGAATAACTCAGCAGCCGTTTCATCGGTGATTGTACGGCAATTGTTTTCGATAATCCTTCCTGTCTATAATTAACTTTGCGTCAAATCGATGGCACAGAGTCAATTTGCGATTTCAACGGACACGTGCGCGCCTTTTCTATCCTTTCGAGGGACAGCCAACATATTGTTTGCGAGCAAGAGAGCAGTTCGAGGGGTGCGCTCCATCCCTGAATCAATTAAATAGATATTAGCCGTGTCACTTGACGTGGCTAAGAGAGCGAGAAACCGACCCTTACAACGAGCGCGTATAAACATCGCGCGTTTTCGCGTGTCAAATCGGATCTCGTGTTTATGCTCCCCCGAAGTGACTTCGACGAGGGGAGGAGGAGGGATTGCATAAAGTTATTAGTTATTCTCCGGCGCATCCCCTCGCTTCGCGATATTTCCGTGTCCCAGAAACGCTCTAATTACGTCGCGCGAGTGGCGTATGATTTATCTCTCCACCACATTTTTTCATTCCTGAAACCCCTATATTCTCGCCCCGCAATAACGCGACGCCGACAAATCGATTTTCAATTTTCGTTTAGAAATAGATTTATCACTTAGATAGATCGAGATTTATCTTTTTGTAAAATTATATTGTTTATACCGTAAAAATAATAAAATAAATATTAGAAATATTAAGAAATCTACATATTTCAAAATACATAAATGTTGATTAGATGCTTAATTTATTACATACCTATAGACTCTCTAAAATTTTTGGAATGAATCTCTATAGAATAAAAGCTCTCACTTTTAAAGATTGAAAAGTGAGCCACTCTTTTTTAAGACTGGCTTAATATAATTTATAGTGAAATTCCATTTCCAAGAATTTAGAAAGGAAGTATGAATATCTCTAGATTAGCATAAGCAAAACTCTTGCTATCTCCTACAATGTGCAAATATTTGCCCTTTTTTTAATAAAAAAAAAATACATTGAAATTTACTCTGTTAATTCTTTGTAAAATTTTACTCTAAGGAGTGAAATCTTTTGAAGTTCGAAAATTCTGCCACTATTTTTCAAGACTCACTCTTTAGAGTGAGATTCCACTCCAAAGAATTTAGAGAGTATATGGAGTTTAATATCATTTTAATCGATTTCTTCTAAAAATCTGAGAAAATTAATCTGTTATATTTTTTACTATATATTTACATTTCTATATTTTAAAGTTACTTATATTTATATATCTGTGTCTTAAAATATTGACTCAGCATTTTGCAACAATACCGATTTTGTAAATACAGGCCTGTTCTTCCTTACGACAAAATCGTATAACAAATTACGACAAGTTTGAAAAGAAGATGTCCTGCGTGAGCGTAAGAGTATCACTCAAAGTATTTGATAAACGGTATGTGTTAGAATTGTAGGCGCAAGTAGAGAACGACGTGGATTTAATACAACCCTCTGCTGTAATATGAACTATATACATAACTGCAAGCTGACGCCCCGGATCGATGTTCCGAGCGTCGGCGCCAGTAAGCTCCAGCTCTTTCTGCCGTCATTTTCTGGAGCAACCGATACGATACGTATGAAATCAAATGTGAAATTAAATTTTACTTGAGCATTCTGCAAAAGAGAAATAGACCAACTTTGGAAAGAATCGGCAAGAATTTATAATAAGAGAAATTAATTTCTGAAAATTTTCAAAACTTACAGATTAAAAGTCGACATTATTAAAATCTGTACATTATTTTTTAAATTAAAATTAATTAAATTCTTCATTTTTTCTTCATTATTTCTTGTTCCCAGATTTTTATTTTTATTTTTACAAAAAAACGCCTTAAATATTTATTATAAAATCTTTTCAGAATTGAAGTTTAACGCGCGGAGAGCTATTATTTATTTATTATATTATCGCTTTCTAATTCTAATTATATTATACATCGCTTATTAAAATTTTGTTATTGTTATATCATTCATGTTATATATCATATTGTTCGTTTCTTTGAAATTTTGCAAAAAAATTAAATTATTAATTTCTTACTCATACAACCCATCCTCATCTTATTAATTTCAACCATTATATTTATAGATCACAATATTTAATTATACCTAATGTAAATATAAAAAAATTAAAACTATGTCAAAATTAATATTGCAATATTGTATATGATTTGAGGAGCAATCTGTATTAAATTTTTCCAAAATTCCATTCGGATTCGCAGCACTATGCATTACACCGTGCATTACGAAAATGGGGTGATTCCAGCCGAATTTACTGGAATGAACGGAGCCACGTAAACACCGTTCTCCGAATTTCGCACGTGTTCATCCGATCCGATTTTAATGCGCCGCTAACAATGGCAATGCACCGACCCCGTTGCATTGTCGCCCACAACGGGGTCACGCCTCTGAGCGAAATTACAGGATTTCGTCACGGATCTTTCCAGACTTTTCTGATATTATTATGCGGATTCGATGCAGAAATCCCTTGAACAGTTGTGATGAGAGAGTGATTTAACGCGAGAAACAAACGTAGAAAAAAAAAACAGAAATCAAATCTCATAAAGAAGATATATTACTAATTAATATTTAACAATAGATATAAATATACATTTAGATAAATTAATATTTAGTACCATTAAATAAATACTAAATATTATTAAACAAATTAATTTAATGTTATATACATATTATATATAATGTTATATATAATGTTATATATAATGTTATATACATATATTAGATAAATATACGAAAATATCTGCTTATTTTATATATATTCTATACTTAATTTGTAGAATAATCTTTCAAAAAATTATGCGCAATATTTGACGAAAGTTTCATTATTATGTAGAATAGATATTAAACTATCAGAAAAAATGTGATCAAAGTTTTCAGAAATTTTTAACTTTAAACTACACAAATGTATTAAATTAATTGTTAAAATTTATATTTGTATATGTACACAGAAAAAATGTTGCGGTTGCTATAACCGAAAATAATGATAATTTTCGCCTCACAATACATTTGGTTGTGATGGAACCATAAGATAGATATATGTTCACAGCTATAATTAAAATTAAGATATAATCCCAATCTATCTATCACAATCGTATAGTTCTTATAATCAAAAAATATATTGATGGACGACTTTTGGTCATGACAACCATAGTTGTTTTTTCATATAATTGAAGCTACATCTTATTTCTTAAGTAGCAGTTAAAAATAAAATAAAATTGATCGACAGATTATTTATTTAAAATAAAATTATTTAAGATGCAAAATAGCGCCAAGTACATCTCTTGCAAAGAACCGTGACAAAAACTGGAATATTCTCATATGTACTATATACTTAATAAAATATGTATACTATATAAATCTTTAAACTTAATTTGTATTTTATTTATGGTTGAACATTGATTAATTAGAATATTAATTTTGATCACATTTGTTTTTACTTTTTACTTTTATTCATATATTAAATATTAATCTATTAAAATTTAAAATATAATAAAATATATAAAATTATTTAAAATATATAATAATTCAAATTAATATACACGTATACTATATACATATAAGTGAAATATTTAAAATAAAAATCTCAAATTTGTTATTTAATTGCAAAAGATTTATGTAAAGTATAAAAATATATACATTTTACAGATTATGAGCCAAAATTATTCGAAAATTCTTGACCGAAGTCTTCAACAAGTTTACATTATTTAGTTCATAACTTAATGATATTTCATCAATGCATTATTAATATAAATTAAAATAAATCAATCAGGATTTAAGATAAGACAATCGACTCTTTAATTTCTTTACATAATTCCTTTCTATAGATTCCCCTGACATTCAAATATCAATTTTTCTTTAAAAAATATAAGGGAAACGAAAAATCTAGAAAAATATTAATATTAAATATAAATAATTGGGGTTTGTTTATTATAAATTATAAATTTAATATAAAATCTATATAAATTTAAACCGCGGATAAGATGTAATAAAACATTTTTTAAATAACATTCTTTTTTCTTTTGTTCACTTATGTGTTTTATTTAGTTACTTGTATATACATTAAGCTTCTTTAGCTGATGTTTCTATACCGGTTTCGTCATTCACCGAGATTCTCATTAATCGATAATTTTGATTACATATAAATGAAAAAAAAATGTTATTATACAATATTGACTTTGTATTAAATATAATCCACATAATGTGTCTTTATTCGTCAGACTGAAAGCTCAATTTTCTCGTCGTTTGGTTACTGTCCATCGCGTCCATCTTACAATCTTTCGGTCAATACATGAGATCAGCTCTCATGGTACTGGTAGGCTGCGTCACGATAAGCACCGCCCAACGGGGTTATGAGGGGTACGAGGGAGCTCCAATGTCGTGTCTGCGTCGTGGCGCACGCGTCTTGTAGTGAACAATTCGCGCGCATTCGGGGATTGCAAAGGGGGCGGTTATCCTCGGGGGTTCAAAATTTCCGAAAATGCGCTATCCCAGCAGAGGATTCTCAGAAGAACGGGACACTCGGGCCCCGAAACGTTGCAGGACGTTATCCAAGTGTCGTCGCGCGCGGTAACCCCTCTTTTTTTAAATTTTTTTTCATCCTCTGTGAGAGTGAGTGAATTAAGCACGCTGGTGGTTCGCTCGTCACTGAAGAGGAAGCGGGATATGAGCTACACCGAACCGCTGTGGGAGATTAATGGAAATCAAACACCAGTGAGTCCAAGGATGAATTTCGCACGACGCAATTTACAGTTTTATCTTCGATATTGGTGATAAAAAAATGAAGAGCAGAGAAGATAATGGCTTTATATACCGCGATAGCAGCACGTTTTCGTTGGCGGCTTTAATTAAATTATAAAAGGTGTTCCTAAGACTTTAATTATCATGGGTTAAATAAAAGAAGCATTTTGACTTTGATTGTTCGTAATTCCATAAAAATCATCGTATTGCAATTAAAAAACAAATTTTTAAAGCTGAAATTTTGCTCTATCAAATAGTATAATTGTCAATGTTTTTTAAATAAAATATATATAAATCTGAGCTAAAAAATACCACATTACTTTTCTTGCAATCCAATATCTTATATAAATCGAAAATCTGCTTTAACTGGAGTCAAGTAATTCGCATATCCCCAAAAATGAAATAAAATATAATACAATATTAAATTACAATCACAATTCGTCAGAGTACAATTAACAGTTAATTGAGCTAATTGATTAATCCTCCATCTACAATCTTTATTGGCATAAAAGAATTTCTCAAATTTTATGTTCATTTTTCCTTAAATTTCAATTTTCTTAAATAAAAGTTTTAACATTTAAGTTATAAAATTATTTGGTAATGTAATAGAGATATTGAGATGTTATAATAGAAACGAAAAATAGTTGTAATTTAAATAAACTTTTGGAAGTAAAACTAAAACAGTAAAAGAACTTTGACTGGATAAAAAAAATACTGATTGTAGATGGAAGGTTGATTATGTCAATCAAAGTTTGATTAAAGTAGCTCATATAAGGCCAGTTATGATCGGTTTTTATGTATTTAAAACTGTCTTAAGTAGTCTTGAGACGCCTGATGTCTTATAAGCCAATCATAGAGCCATGCTAACATCTTAAGACATTTACTTAAGATCAATCTTAAAATAAAAATCAACTATAAAAACGGATATATAAAATTAATACATAATATGAAAAAAATAATTATTCAAAGTCAATATAATTCTATTAGACACGTTATAAATATGTGTTCGAGATTTTCATGTGATTTGCGCTATTCGAGCCAATTAATCGATTTTCTTAAACAAAATCTGTATTCGCGTAACAGGTAATCGCGGCTGAGATGTCGCAGTACGTTGGTGGTGAAATCGCTAGCTATCCAATGTGGGACAGTTCCGTTTTGTACCAGACACAGCCGCCTGCTCATCCGCACATGAACGAGCACGGATTATACAGACAACCTTGCGCATTGTTGCACCAGAGGTAATTCATTCCATGAAGAATTGTCCACAAAGTAAAATCAAAAGGTAATGGGACATCTGGAAAATTTATTAATTCTTATACAAGTTTTTGTTATGCGGTTTTGTTATCATTCTCCTATAGTCTTCACAAACATTGATGCATTCAACATCCAATATTTAACAAACTTTCGAAATTAGGAAAAAAAACTTTAGTCTGACGAAGTCATTTTCTACTTTACGTAGAAAAACGATCATAAACTTGTGCAAGAATTAAATTCTTTTTTTTTTTTATTTTCCAAAAGTCCCTTTACTTTTTAACTTTCCTCTGCATATTCAAGTAGAATAATATAATTTCTTGTCTATATACTAAATTGATAAATATGCATGAAAGGTCTTTAATAGTTAATATCAATTACCATACTGCACTATGTGATAAAGTATATAAATAACAATACACTGATAAAAAAATTCTTAATGCGAAACTAAATAAATATATAATAAAACACTGATTATATAATAACATTATTATATAATATTATATAATATATAATATTATATAATATATATATAATATTATATATATTATATATATATATTATAACATTATATTATAACATTATTATATCTCAGTTTTATTATGTATATATTTAGTTTTGCATTAAGAATTTTTTATACTTAACATTTGGAATCGACTCTTATTTGCCCTTTTTTATCGTTGTATTGTTATTAAAATTTAAGAGTTCTTGATTGTTTTATATGATTTAAAGTATAAATAAAATTAATATATAAAATATATAAAATAAAATATATAAAATTTTAAAATTTTCAGTCGTTACACGCCAAATGGTCGTTCACCGAACTTGCCATCGTCAACGACGAAAAAACCGAGACGTCGAGTGGCAACGGTATCTCAGAGAAGAGCCGCCAATATCCGGGAGAGACGCAGGATGTTCAATCTGAATGAGGCCTTCGACAAACTCCGCAGGAAAGTACGTATTTTTATTTTAAAAATAAAATATTTAATAATTTAAATATTAGTAAATTGATATTAATTTTTTATGTAAATAAAAATTAACTCTTTAAAATACCTATAATTGTGACATAATATTCTCGAGATGGGAACGATTCCAAAGTAAATAAAATATATATTAAATATAAATTATATATTAAATATAAATATAAATATAAAATTATATATCTTTAAGTACGGAGAGAAAGAGAGAGAAAGAGAGAGAGAGAGAGAGAGAGAGAGAGAGAGAGAGAGAGAGAGAGAAAGAAAATTATATGTATTATACATTTGCTTAAAACAAAGTAAGCTCATAACTTAAAAATCAATTAGAAAAATCCACAAAAATTATTAAAATCTTAATGGGAAAATTATTCTAAAAAGATCATTTTTAAGACGAACGATTCGCCCTTCTTAAAAGTCAAAAAATTAAGAAATTATACAAAACTCGAAAATTTCTCTTGATTACCTTCAGAAACTTCTCATTTTTAAGTCTTTAATTATTTTTCACATTTAGGTACCAACATTTGCCTACGAGAAACGGCTTTCGAGAATTGAAACGCTGCGTCTGGCGATCACATACATCGCCTTCATGGGAGAGTTACTCGGTATCGAGCCAAGTAGTCCGAAAACGGAGTACATACCACGAGAATACTACTTGCCAAACTGAACTCTTTTCTCTTTTTCCACGATTAATAAGCGCTCACGCGCCGATGCGAGCTGATATCCTATCGACGGAAAATTTCTAGTCAGCGAGAAATCAGTCTTCCATTATTAATTAGTATTATAGCGTTAAGTCTCGAAGTGTAATTTAACGTCCGCATGTGACTCATATTATACGATTTTCGACAATATTAGCCGATTTTTGTTTCAATCCATTAATTTTTTCGATACTACTACTTTTGGAGTTGTTCAGAAACTATTAGTACGAAAGAAATGTAAAATAAATAGTTACATTATAAAAAATTCTATAAATTTCCGAGCATCTCTCGAAACACTTGTTTTAGTATCGAAAGGATTAAATTTTCTATCAATCAAACTTTTTTTCTTATTACGCTGACGATAATCTTGCAATGCTTTGTCGTTTCGATTGTAATGAATCTCGTGCGATTGAAGGGAATAATTGCAATATTAAGGAATAAAATTAAACTTCCCTGTCTTTTACTTTTCATAAATATGCGTTGTATATTTAGATGACGTTGGATTGCAGCGAAAAAAAGAAACATTTTTTTATTTGGAGCTTCAATGTTGATAAAATTAATCGACAATGATATCAGAATATCATACATATCGAAATTGTAAAATTAAGAAGTTATACTTTTTACGATATTAGTGAAAATATATTCATCGAGAAATTGCTTTTGTTTTCGCAATACGACCCTATCTTACATCATTGTAATTTCTGATTTTAATTATTGCTAAATATATAAGTATACTATATGTATGAATTGTGGAAATAAATAAGTGTCAAAATAAGTTAAAATAAAAATTTAAGTAATATATTATGTCTGGCATTTTGAATTTACTTTTGTGTGAATTCTGAAAATGACTTAAAATATTTCTCGGTTAAATTTTCATAAGCCATAATTTTTAAATACATTTTTATACGAAAAAAGATTATTATAATTTTTGTAAGCTGCATTATTGTATCCCAGTCAACACCAAAAATAAATTAATATATATTATAATTTTATTATACTATATTATAATATTTTGCTCTTAACAACGTAACTGTTACTGAATACTAATGTTACATTACTATATATTGTTAAGATAAGATATATTATAACATTTGATATTATATATTCCCTACAGCACAAAGTTGCATAAAAAAACATTGCAATATATTGCAAAGATTTTACAGCGATATTGTTGTAAATTCTGTGCTATGTAGGATGTTACTCTTCATTGTGTCGACTGGGATTGTATTCATATATCTATATATCTCTATGTATATATTTTAAAGCATCTTTTAGACATGTCGTTGTACATTTAAAATATATAATATGATTTTTTTACTTTTTCTAAAAATATCTTTAAAAGTTAAAAATGCATAAACAAATTCACTTAGCACATGTGTATATTATTTAATTTAATTTTCCGAATTAAATTAAATAATATAATACACTTGTATTACATTGTAACTTGCAAGTATTCAATTGTTCAGCTTTCCATCCCTTATATATAATAAAGTTTACTCTAATGGCAATACGCGAAGAGAACGAGTCATTATACAAAGAGGAACTCTGCATGTACATCGCTCGATAGTGGTTCGTCGTGTTATCGATGGAACCTACACGTTATCAGCATTCTAAAGAAACCTGCGTGAGATAAACCATTCGATTTACTTGGCGTCGGTATCTGGCAAGTATATCCCTTCTTATCGACCCGTTGACAAAACGGCATAATCTCGCGAGATCAAAAGACCGACGATACTATAGAACGTGGTCGCGCTATAAGGGGATAAGGGGTTGACCGAGAGGAACCGGTGGCCACCCAAGAAGACGGTCTCCTTTCTCTCTGTGCCGAGCCGGCCGTTTAACAGGACCCTTTTTGATCTTTTCTTTTTTTCTTCATTCGATTTTTGTTTCTTTTTCCTTGCTTTCTTAAAGTTGCCGCTGAGAGATCGCTCGCTTACGTGAGAGGGAGAGGAGACCGAATGGAGATGTTCTCCGTGCTCGAACGACGCAAGTGAGCTTGTTAGGCTGACGTCTCAATTTTAACGCTCTCGATTGGGAGTCGAGAAGTCGCGAGATTTCGGAGGCGAAGAGAGATACGGTGAAAGAAAGAGAAAGAGAAAAAGATACTGAGGGTGGGCTCCGCATGCATGGCGACGTTCGCATAAGCGCCAGAAAGGGCCACACGCATTCACCTTTCGTGTATGTATATGAGCGAATACGTGTATTTATACAAGTACATGTACATGGCGAAAGTACGCATTCTAGATGCCGCGTTCGGAATAAAGACAAGTCCCGAGAAGACAAGAAGATAAAGTACACGCAGCGGGGAGAGCGGGGAGAGGTAAAATAACGCGGGTTAAAAGGGCTCTCTGTCGGATCATGGAAAGAACAGGGGGAGAGAGGGAGGACAGAGAGGAGAAGAGGCACCCAAAGGGGACGGAAGGGAGAAGACAACGGTGGGTGGCGTCGGGGATGAAACCCGCGGGGAAAAGAAGAAACGCGAAGGAGCCTTGGCTCATAATAGGTGGAGAGGCCGGCGCCTCTCGTAGCATCACCACGTGGCATGCGGCCAACTACTGTCTCCTGATCAATATGCTTACGGCTACCTCGCCTCTCTTTCTATCCCTTTCCTCTCGTACCGTCTCCCTTTTGCGTCTCTCCGTCGTAAGAGATGGATCAGACGTTTCGGTGACGCGATGCGATGCGTTATCTGACGATACCGAGGTATCTGGCGTGCCAAAGGTAACCGAGAAAACCAAGTCACCGTTCTTCTTCCACAGGATCATCGCGATCGTGATGTGCAATCGAGGGATCGACTTCCTACGCGACATATCTGATCAATATATTAGATAAAAGAGATGTGGCTTCTTTTCAATCCGAAAAGAAGTTTTCTAATTTTCTTTTTAAAAAATCTGCATTGATAATCTTGCTTCAAAACTAGATTCGATAGATAAATGATAAAAATGTATTCTTGCTCTCTAAATTCTTTGAAGTCTCTGAATTCTTTAAAGAATTTCACTTTAAAGAATGAAAATTGAGGTAGTCTTGAAAAAGAGTGGCTGAATTTTCAATCTTCAAGAGAGAGAGAGATTTCTAAGATTTCTCTTTAGACTCTTTAGAGAGACAATTTAGTCTAAAAGTTTTAGAAAGTGTGGTATCACAATCAATTGAAAAAATATTAGTATATCTTTCGTTAAAATAGTTAAAATGTTCAAAACGTTCGCATTCGTTGTAGTGAGAACATATTATTATTTTAAATGTTAATGAAGTTTGGTAAACTAGAGTTGTAACAAATAGATGTATTTTTCTGCCAAAGAACGACTGAAACTATAAATGTCTGCAGTGCGAAGAAAATACCGTATGTGATAACTGCGAATAAATCTGAAGATCGTTTTTCAAGTAGAGTCCAATTTTTTTTTATTCTCAAAAGGTAATTATCTATCGGCGACGTTACAAATATATGTGCAAGCGCATCGTTTTTGTGAACAAAAGATCTATGGTGATCCTTGCTCCCGAGGATTCCGAGATAGATGTAATCATCGCGTGGATAGGACAAATTGATCATCCGTTCCCACTCGAATGTTATCTTATCATCGACGAAATTTTCTCGCCGTGATATACCGTTAGCGCCTAACAGGTGGTCCCCGTTCGCGACTGGCGGCCTCACTCACAATTGGTCGACGTTGCTAATGATATCGAGATCATTGCGATGCTGTGCGATTCGTCGTCCGTAGTACCATGCGTTAGTCACGTGGTGGTGACCGCTCCGAGTGATCTCTCTCTCTCTCTCTCTCTCTCTCTCTCTCTCTCTCTCTCTCTCTCTCTTTCCCCTCCCTGCCTTTTTTTTATATTAATTGGAGAATAGATCTTTACATATCGCATAATGCATAAAGTATAAAACCAACTCTGGCAGAGTCTTTTATTTCATAAAAACAAAAGAAATAAAGAACTTTGATTGGTCCATTTTCTCATGCAGTATGCGTTATGCAAGATTCTGTATTCCCGCTTTATCCTCCTTTTAAAAGCCCGATAAAAATGTGAATGGCAGACATACTATGTTATTAAATCAAACATAACGACGTTATCTCTTTCTTTTTCCTCGATCTGTCTTCCTCTTCTTAAATCATCCGATCCTGGAAGGAATCGCGCCCGCGCATTATCATCATCAAGGGTCGAGCCTACACACTCATATACGTTTATATGCGCGCATGGGATCTTTAAATATCCCAGCGGCGGATTACGAAGACCTATCGTTTATAAGGGACCACCTATATAAAGTTACTGAGAAGTTTAGTCGGCCGTTGTAGTACCTATATCGTGGTGGGTGGGTGAACAGTATCTCGTTGGTCGCGCTCGACACTGTGGGCGCTCGAGTAGTGGGTGGTTGATAGTGATAGTGTTGGTGGTAGTGGTGGTGGTGGTGGGGGTGGTGGTGGTGGTGGGGGTGGTGGTGGTGGTGGTGGTGGTGGTGGTGATGGTGGTGGTGGTGGTGATGGTGGTGCTGCT
>Ga0157364_1001880_pt1 | contig 18683 bp, 13 predicted proteins | sample AttsexASBM2_FD_111476 | JGI IMG/M metagenome (GOLD analysis project Ga0157364, IMG submission 111476) | Fungus gardens microbial communities from leaf cutter ant in Ribeirão Preto, State of São Paulo, Brazil - Atta sexdens ASBM2 | ecosystem: Host-associated > Fungi > Mycelium > Unclassified ...
AGATAAGTTAAACAAATTGAAATTAATTTTCTCTAACAAAAATGTTATTAAAGATCATCTTTTTTTCATTTCTTTAATTTTCAATATTAAATATTAGTTTTGAAAATACAGTTATAATAAAACTGTAACAAAAAATTAATAAAACGGGCATTATAATGTCCAATTTTAAGTATATTTCATACTTTTTTTATAATTTTGTGTAAAATTTTAACTTATAAATAATATTTCAGGAGAAATTGCCATTCGTGTATTTCGTGCTTGTTCGGAACTCGGCATTCGCTCCGTAGCAATTTATTCGGAGCAGGATAAAATGCAGATGCACCGTCAGAAAGCAGACGAAGGTTATTTAGTGGGCAAAGGCTTACCACCCGTTCAAGCTTACTTAAATATTCCTGAGATTATCCAAGTAGCCAAAGAAAACAATGTCGATGCCATACATCCTGGTTATGGATTCCTTTCTGAGAGAGCAGACTTTGCTCAAGCGGTTACTAATGCAGGCATCAGATTCATTGGACCTAGTCCTAAAGTCGTTCAACAAATGGGAGACAAGGTAGAATATTATTATATCCGTTGCGAACCAGTAATGAATACTATGCGAATCAGTTAAGCACGAACATTCAATTGTTGAAGATTATTCGTTCAAGATGGCTCAAAATGAGCTGAAACGTACGAGACTGTGATGTAAGAAATTGAAGAATAAATATTTCAAGAAAACGCAAAGAAAATCGCAGAGCAATTTCTATTCTCACTTGCCCGTTCGAGTTTTAAATGTTTATATTTTTATTGGCAAATTGTTATATTTCGAATTTTAAATTCCTAAGCGCAGTAATATAAAACATCGAAAATTTATAGAACTGCTTACACAGATAATATTCTAGAAATGATTTTGATTAATTTTTACAAAATTTTCCAACAATCTTAGAATCAAGACACAATATAATACAATTTAATTGATAGGTGGCTGCCAGACAAGCCGCGATTCAAGCTGGAGTACCTATCGTTCCGGGAACAGATGGGCCTGTAACAAGTTCTGATGAGGCGATGGAGTTCTGTATGAAGCACGGTCTTCCGATTATCTTTAAGGCAGCATATGGAGGTGGAGGACGAGGTATGTCTAAGACATCGAGAACTAATACAGAGTCAGTGTTAATTTACTTAAATATAAAAGAAATATTAACATTGCAAAACTGCTATGAAAACTGAAATACTATAAATTTTAAATCTTAAAAAACAGATGCAATAGATTTAAAAATTCTCTCTCTTTCTACTAAAAAGTAATTTAAAATTTGCTGCTTTATTGCAAAAATGATTTAATATGTTGGCATTATCAGATTTACTTGAAAAATTTTATACTATTGCACGTTTCATACGTAAGCTAATTTTACCGTAAAGCAACATAATTGGCTGTAGCCACTAAGATCGTAAATATATATCATATGAACAAAGAATGTTTTTTTCCGTTGAATAATGTTTTACGAGTTTGGAAAACGCGTCTATTCATTATCGAACAATGCAAACATTATCGACACTCAAATTACATTTATGGCAAGTTACTTTGTAATGGCAAAACAACTTACACAGTCTGGATAAAAAATGTATAACCAAATAATAGATAGTTAACTATATTATGATATTTAAGTGTAAGTTATATAAAATATCTAAAAAAATTTTTTTTAATTATAGTAATGTTATAATAATTTGGAAATGGTGTGTTTTTCTAATTAAAAGTTCATATTTGTAAAATAAAATTTTTTATCAACGCAGACATGTATGAGTTATCAAATTATGAATCGAGAGAGAGAGAGAGAGAGAGAGAGAGAGAGAGAGAGAAAGAGAGAGAATAATAATAATAATAATAATAATAATAATAATAATAAATATGTTATGATTTCATTTTTTGTTTACAAAATAGAAAAATATTTTCTTCGTATTATCTGTCATATCGGTATGATTTTATAAATTTTAAATGTTCATGTATTTATTACTATATTTAATAGAAGAAAAATAGACTAAGTTTACACTGTACGCTTAATCAGCAATCTATACAATAGATATCCTTATTTATCCTATTAAACAAAGATACATATCGTATAGGTCGCGGACTAAGCGCACGATGTAAACGCAGCCGTAGATAATTTGCATACTAAATTTATTAATCACTTTGACATAATAAGATGATTTCATAGTTAGTTCATAAGATACATATCATATATTAAAGATGAAAATTTCGATTTTATTGACTAATATTTAAGGAATGGATTTAAATTTTATGAAACTCTGTCAATGTTTTTTAAAATTAATTATATACGTATGCAAATGTGACATTATTAAAAAATTTTGTCATTGTATAGACATCAGAAAAAAAAAAGATCGAAACAAGAAAGACAATTAAGGAGCAATGTACGATTTTAGATGAGCTATTATTAACTAAAAAAAATTTTTTTTTAGTTAATATAATACGAGCAAACATATTTCAGCTTTATTCGAATTTTCTTCCGAACAACATTGAAATCATTTTAATTAATTTTTATAGGTATGAGAGTTGTAAGACAAATGGAGGAGGTTCGTGAGATGTTCGATCGTGCATCTTCCGAAGCGGCGGCTGCTTTTGGAAATGGCGCAATGTTCATTGAGAAATTCATTGAGAGACCACGTCATATTGAAGTTCAATTACTTGGAGATCATGCTGGCAATGTTGTACATTTATATGAACGCGATTGTTCCGTGCAACGTCGTCACCAAAAGGTCAGTACTCTGATTTTAATTTAGTACTCTAATTTTAATTTAGTACACATAACAATCAGTTAAAAAAAAACATTATGATTGGAATATTGATTATTAAATATAATATTCAATAATCAATATATAATAATATTATTAAGAGAGAATAGTGGAATTTGTTGTTCTCATTTAAACCTGTTAAACAGATTTTTATTTCTATTTTAAGGAATAGCATTATATGTAGATATTGTGTCAAGATGTAAGATATATGTTAAAATTGTTATTCACTAATAATAAAGTTTTTAGTTTAATCAATTTCTTCATTCTGCGAACAAATTAGAATCTGTCGAGTTTTTTTCTCCTCAAAAGCTTTCTCAAGGATGCGTGAATCCTAAAAGCAATGTACATTCACCGCGATGGCGTTCGTTCGTGTTATTCGAAACAAGGACAATGACGTAATCACACGAGATTCATGATTGTAGCCCACAGGTTTATATAAGTTCTCAAAATAAATAATATCTAGATATCGTAAAATCGTGCGATCCAAACAAGCTATTGCATTTCTATATTATGAACATAAGATTGAGTCGATTGATACAAAAACTTGAATATCAAAAAATTTTATTATAAGACTTTCATAAAATATGCAGGTTGTCGAGATTGCGCCAGCTCCAGCATTGTCGCCTAAGGTTCGAGAGAAAATGACTGACTATGCCGTCAAATTAGCAAAACATGTTGGTTATTCGAATGCAGGTACTGTGGAATTCTTGGTTGATGAATCTGGAAATTTCTACTTCATTGAAGTCAATGCCAGATTACAAGTTGAGCACACAATAACCGAGGAAATAACAGGGTAATGAAATAGACACAAAAACCGATAAATATCTTTACGTTTTTTTTCATCATTTTCTCTTCTACTTTTTTAAAATAATTAAATACAGAAAATAAAAAGTTATTTTTTAATTATATAGTTACACTGAAAGAAAACGAAATAGTTCTGGCAACTATAAATTTGGCAACTTTTGCAATTGAAGTACCTGATAACTAGTTTTACAAAGTAATAGAAACTGAAGTAGTAACTGAAGTAGAAACTGAATGTTATAAAAATATAGTCACGGTAACAAATGTATGCACTATTAATTGGTAGTGAAATAGTGACTCAACTACATTGAATAGTTACTTGAACTTCATGCAAATAGATATAACAATTATATACATTTTTCTAGTTTAGACAAAAACTTTTTTTTAATAAAGCACTTTATATCATGTAACTAATCATTGAGGTAACTTTAAAGAATACATTAAAAATCTTTTCTCTAAAGTCATTAGTTTACAATAAAAGGCGCAGTGTTGGTTTCGAACTTAGAAAATAAAAATAAATAAATAATGCATACACAAATCTATAACTATGTATATATTATAAAGCTTTAATAAAAATAATAAGTAAATTAAGTGAATTAAGAAAATATAGTAATAAAAATATTATATTCTTACTAGAATTTAATAATACGTATATAGTTGAGGCGCTATTTCAAATTTTTAATTACTGATACAACTTTTTTCTCTGAGTGTACTGTTACTGATTCTCCAAAGATAACACTGTTATCAACCCGTTATCAAAAAAAAAAAAATTGTAATGGGTGTTACAAGTAATGTGTTATTTCCATTCTCTGATTAAATCGTAACATTAATATGCGTGACGTTTTACACAAGCGTCAATTATTACATGTCATCTTCATTCTTTCAGAATCGATCTTGTGCAATCTCAAATTCGAATCGCCGAGGGGATGACACTACCAGAACTCAGTATGACTCAAGACAAAATCATACCTCAAGGATTCGCGATTCAATGTCGAGTAACCACGGAAGATCCGGCTAAGAATTTTCAACCGGATACTGGAAGAATAGAAGTTTTTCGTTCTGGCGAAGGTATGGGCATACGATTGGATGGAGCCTCCGCATTCGCTGGTGCTATAATCTCACCGTATTATGATTCCCTACTTGTTAAGGTAATAATGATCCTAATTGCAAAGAATTTTAACTCATTTACAATATTAAAATACAATTTTAAACATGGTACAATTCTGAACGAAATAAAATTGAATCCAACTTTCGAAGTCCAAGTTTGATTTTTTCTGTTTTTCACAACTTCAATACTCTTCAAAATGAGATTATATAGTTACCAAATTTGAATCTCGAAAAAATAAACTATTTTTAGAATTTCAGAATTATATCATGTTCGAAATTGTTATTATCACCCTATCTACTTTTTAAAATTTTTAGAGTGAATCTTACTCTTATGCCTATTTCTACCAATGTAGATTAACTTTAATTTCTCAACTTACTCTTCGTCTTTTTCTAAGAGATTAAAGTTAATCTACGTTAGTGGAAATTGTTGGTGGATGGGCATTAAAGATTGAAAATTGAACTCTTTCAAGACTGACTTAATGTTCACTTTAGAGTGAGATTTCACTTCAAAGAATTTAGAGACTGTATTTAAAGAATATAAATAATATATTTTCTGTTTTCTCAGGTAATCGCTCACGCTAGTGATCTTCCGTCATCTTGCGCCAAAATGAATCGAGCGCTTCGCGAATTCCGCGTGCGAGGAGTAAAGACAAATATACCTTTTCTACTAAATGTCCTGGAAAATCAAAAGTTCCTCAACGGTATTGTCGATACATATTTCATCGACGAACATCCTCAGCTTTTTCAGTTGCAGCCGAGCCAGAATCGAGCCCAGAAATTGCTCAATTATCTCGGTACCGTTCTGGTGAATGGCCCAAGCACGCCATTAGCTACTCAACTGAAACCAGCGGACATCAAGCCGCATATTCCGCAGATTGCTCTAGGTACACGATCGATCGACGAATGTAATAATGAAGGGTGACATACCCTTTAAACTCCACATCATAAAAAATCTCGATAACTGAATCTCAATTCTTAAATTAAATTTCGATATTGATAATTAAATTAAATACTCTCCATGTTAGATGGGAAAATTACTCTAGCCATACTTAGAACAGAGGCATACAGGGGACGTGCTTTATGGATCAGCAAAACAGGGATTATATATATTTTTCTTTTTTTTATTTTTTTATTAAACAGGATGTCTACTAATTCTCTGATCAGATTAACGTTTAAAGACTGCTGTAAATTAATATGGGCACCTTTTATGAAACAAAATCGAAATGGATTCCGATCGGAATTATTCAATTATTCCTTATACTTCTATTGTGTTTTCTGGGGAAAAAACGGAATAATTCCGATCAGAATCCATTTCGATTTTGTTTCCAAATAGATGCCCTATATGTTTATGAATCGTTGAAGTAATTGAAGATTAACAAATGATTAAAGAAATAATTTAATGTTTTCTAATACATAATGAGATTTCTCCTTCATTTAAAATCCTTACAAATTTATAAACAATTGACTTTACATACATAAAGAATTACATTATTTTTTATTGAATTTCATTAATCAATAATTAAATGGTTTAAATAAAGATAAACAATAATGTTAAATCATGATACTAAAGACAAGGTAGTGTCTCGCATTGATACATATGAGTCGTATATATCTATGTACGTCCCATATATATCTATACGCAAACCAATACCATATACGATAATTTTGATATATGATGTTCACACAATAAGTAGTAAACATCCTTTTTGCTTATAAGTAACAAACCGTTTATGCTTTTCTGCTGGGTTTATAGGGACACTCGATTTAACCGTTCTAAAAATCTACTTTTTTTCTTTTTGGTGTGTTCTTGTGTCTAAATTCCAACAATTAATTATTGCACCGCGCTACATTAAGCACATTGCACATTACGCGAATTCGTAAATGGGCTCACGAAACATCTTCATATGTCTCTATTTATTGTCATTATTTTAACAAATAATAATACAGCATGCTATTTTACTGATTAGTATTACTTGAAAATAATTCAATATTCTATTCACATTAAAATAAAAAAAACCACTTATATTTAAAGTATACGCTATACGTTTATACATGGGATAAATTTAATAAATCCCAAGATAAATTCAATAAATCATCGAGACAAATCCCAAAGATCTTTGTCTCTTAAAGATTCATTGTCATATTCTTGTAATAGTGACTTACATCTTTAAATATTAATTTCCCTCTTTTACACTCTTCACTCTTTATCGCATGCTTTTATTTTTTTTGTTTGGCAATTTTTTTAGACTTTGCTAAGCTTGCAGCTGCAGAAGAAACCAATGATCCCGACGCACCAGGTATGGTTACAATGTTACAAATGTGTAATGCCTTTTTTATTTATATTATTTTAAGATTTAGCATTGTGAAGATTGAAAGAAGCTAAAAACTGGTACAGTATAACAAATTTTATATATATAATATAAACGAATTTTTTTTAAATTTATTATTGTTCTTTCAGATTGGCAGACATTTGTTTATTGGAATTTATTCTAAACAAGTTTTTCTAAATTTAATTAATTAATTCAATATATTAAATGTACCAATATTAAATGAGCTATCACGTAATAATGCTATTAACAATAATATAAATATATACTGTTGCATTATTAAAATATGAATTTATTATTTAATTCATAGCGATATATCAATTTGCAAATGCTATGCTTGTCTTTATAAAATATTTTCTTACTCTAAATTTCAAAGCATTTTCAAAATGAAAAAAATATATTTAATAATGCAATAATATTTAAAGTATAATACTTAAAATAATATTTAACGCGAGAATTTTTATTCAATATTCAATTTATGTTTTTCATATAATTTCATTTATATATACAGAGTTTCCTGTAAATTTTTGCCAAGCGCTTTTATAATAAAGTAAAGAACGGACTAAACCATTTTGTAATTTTCCATTTTCATTTTCAATTAATTAAAAATTGTTGAATATTAGTCTTCAATAATTTTTTACTCAAAGAAACTATTAACTTTACAGAAAAACTGTAACAAACAAAAATCATTTATTTTCTTCTCATAGAATTCTAAAAATTTTTTCAGAATTTTTTTATCAACTTTTTAGAACTTTTTATTGCATTTTCTTATTTTTACCAACATAAGAAAATACGGTATTAAAAAATTCTGAAAAAATTCTCAAAACTTTATGACAAGAAAATAATTTTTGTCTCTCATTTTTCTATAAAGTTGATAATATTTGAATAAAAAATTATTGATAGACCAATATTCGGTAATTTTTAATATCTTGTAATTAATATCTTGTTAACTATTGCGAAATGATAGAAGACTTTTCGACTCAGTTTAGTCCGTTCTACTCAAAAGTGCTTGGCAAAAACTTAGAGGACACCTTGTATAAAAGCGTTAATAGCAAATAATTAGCACAATAAATATTTAATTCAAATTAATTAATTTAATTTTAAATTAAATTTATTTAAAAAAATAAAAAATATCTTTTAAAATATTTATAAATTCTTATTATTAATACAACTCAATATTAAATAAATAATTATGTAAACACATTTACTTTATAAATGATTTGTTTCTTATTCTTATCTTTTATCAACGATAAATATCTATAATTCACTGCTTTTCATAAACATTTTTCATGCCTACTAACAAGCACGTACCAAATAACAATCCATTCTTTTAAGAAAAGTATCAAATCTAATCTTCTTTTGTGCTCCTTTTCAGAACCTCTGGATCCTCCGAAAGGATTCCGATATATTTATAAAGAGCAAGGTCCGGAAGCTTTCGCTAAAATGATTAGACAACATAAGGGTCTCCTTTTGATGGATACTACGTTCCGTGATGCCCATCAATCCCTCTTAGCGACTCGTGTACGATCGCATGATTTGCTGATGATCTCACCATTCGTCGCCCACAAATTCAACAATCTCTATTCGCTGGAGAACTGGGGCGGTGCGACTTTTGATGTGGCTTTAAGGTTTCTTCATGAGTGCCCTTGGGAACGGCTGGAAGATATGCGCAAGGCTATCCCTAATATTCCATTCCAAATGTTACTTAGAGGCGCTAACGCTGTCGGGTATACAAACTATCCTGATAACGTTGTCTTTAAATTCTGTGAACTGGCTGTGAAAACCGGAATGGACATTTTCAGAGTATTTGACTCGCTCAATTACTTGCCGAATCTTATCATTGGTGAGTTTTTATAAAACGACCTAACTATACATATAATTATAATGCAATTAACAAGGAAATATTATCGAAACAAATATTCCTTTTTCAAATATTTAGTAGCATCAATATCAATAAATTGCTTATGAATTTAATTTGTGATATTGTCGGTTTAAGTCGGTTGCATTTCAAGACTGAAAATGATTTTGGCGTGTAGTTTGGATATGTATATATAAATTCATACCAAAATATTATTAAATATTAAGATCCAGTTCATTGTGTGATAAGATTTTTTTCGTTCTGCATTTACATTGCTTATTCTGTAAAGTCGTTTCGTAAATTATGAGAATATTTTCGTGTAAAAATTTCTTCTCTGAGCGTGAATTTTTTTTCAGGTATGGAAGCCGCTGGAAATGCCGGGGGTATCGTCGAAGCGGCGATTTCCTACACGGGTGATGTAAGCGATCCGAATCGTACCAAATATAACTTGAAATATTATACCGACTTGGCGGATGAGCTAGTCAAAGTGGGTACTCATGTCTTAGCAATCAAAGATATGGCTGGATTGCTCAAACCGAGAGCAGCCGAAATGTTGATCGACGCAATAAGGCAGAAGCATCCGGATGTGCCTCTTCACATACACACGCACGATACTGCTGGAGCTGGAGTAGCTTCCATGTTGGCCTGTGCGAAGAGTGGGGCCGACGTTGTGGACGTTGCCGTTGATAGCATGTCTGGCATGACCAGTCAGCCTTCTATGGGCGCGGTTGTTGCATCTCTTCAGGGTATAGTTTAATAATTTTTTAATTTTGCGATTGTAAATTAATTTTTCATATAATTTTTTTATCTTTTGTACACGAAAAGAATGATTTTACTAAAATATCTAAAAATGTAGTTAGATGCAGATATAAAAATAATTTTGTTAGACTATAAAAATAAATTAGAAAAAAACTCAAACATGATGAGTAAGGCTGAAAAAATTTTGATATTCTATCAATCGGTTTGAGTTCTTATATAATTATTTTCAGATTTATATCTAGTTAAATCTGCAAAACCATTCCTTATATAAACCGTTCTATGTATATGATAATTTTTTACATTTTAATTTGAATTGATATTTTGATTTGATAACGGACAGTTTGAATTACGTTTTAATTATTTTAATTGCTATTATGACATTGTAATGTTTTTATTAGTTAATCAGATTAAATTTATAACACATAATAGTAGAATTAAAATTATATTAAAATTTGATTAATGCTGAAGCTAAGAAAATTTTAAATTAATATAATAGGAACGGACATTGACACAAAATTGAATCTATCTGATGTCTCCGAGTATTCCGCATATTGGGAACAAACGAGAACGCTTTATGCACCATTCGAATGCACAACAACGATGAAGTCCGGAAACGCGGATGTCTACCTCAACGAAATTCCAGGTGGTCAATATACAAATTTGCAATTCCAAGCTTATTCACTCGGTCTGGGCGAATTCTTTGAAGATGTGAAGAAGGCATATCGACAAGCCAATCTTTTGCTCGGTGATATTATCAAAGTTACGCCAAGTTCCAAAGTTGTCGGTGATTTAGCACAATTTATGGTTCAAAACAAATTAACTGCCGATGATGTTCTCAAGAAAGCCGAAGAACTATCATTCCCTAAGTCGGTAGTTGAATTTCTTCAGGGTGCCATTGGTGAACCTCACGGAGGATTTCCTGAACCTCTCAGGTAAGAGTTTGCGTGCATACACGAATGTTAATTTCACGGTAATTCTTTCATTGCATTTATTTTACGTTTGTAATTTGATTAGGTCGAAAGTTCTTAAAGACATGCCACGCGTGAAAGGCAGACCAGGCGCGAGTTTGACATCACTCGACTTAGAGGCCTTGAGAAAAGAATTGAAAGAATCTCACTCACACGTTACCGAAAAGGACGTCATGTCGGCTGCGCTCTATCCTAAAGTAACGAAGGATTATTTGAACTTCAAGGAACAATTTGGTCCGGTAGATAAATTGGAAACTAGAATCTTTCTCACGGGGCCTAAAGTAGGCGAAGTATTCGATGTCACAATTGAGAAGGGCAAAACTCTTGGTATCAAAACCCTTGCAGTCGCAGAAGATCTTACGAAAAATGGCGAACGTGAGGTGTTTTTCGAAATGAATGGTCAACTGAGATCTGTGTTCATCAAAGATAAAGAGGCCGTCAAGGTAAATGACCCGCAAATTTTCGGCATTATTTTATATATTATCACGTGATTCAATTAAGTTATAATTAAAGTGAAATTAAAGTGTTAAATAACAATTAAACTGATTAAAATAAAATTACCTTATTACATGAAGATAATTAAAAGAAGATTACAATTAAATTGGGATTAAATTGGGATTAAATGAATATCTTAAACAAAGTACGATAAGAATTTTTCTATTCTTTGTACAGGAATTGCATGTGCATCCAAAAGCAACGAAAGGTGACAGTAATCATCTGGGAGCGCCGATGCCCGGCGAAGTAATCGACATTAGAGTAAAAGTGGGCGACACTGTGGAAAAGGGTGCACCATTAGTTGTGCTATCTGCTATGAAGATGGAAATGGTTGTGCAAGCACCTAAAGCGGGCAAAATTAAGAGCCTTGAAATCAGCTTGGGCATGAGATTAGAAGGAGACGATCTCGTCCTAACATTCGAATAAATTCTCTCGCGCTGATGGGATTGACCTAAAAATCAAATCGTGTAAAAGCAACACCAAATATTTATTGCTACTTACTATGATAATGCGTGTGTGAAAGACAAGATCTTCAACAAGCTTTTATACGAAGCTTGGATTGAAATTTTTTATTTAACATTCTATTATCGATGATCATCAGTTTAGAATCGTCGATGATTAGGGTTTATTATCCAAAAATTATTATCACATACTGATAAACATTTTTAAATTGTTACGTTGTTATGTTTATTATTATATATTTTTTAATAATTCTATTCTTAAATGATACATGTAAGATCACATCTTGACGGAAATTTAAAAACATCCATTTACATTAAACAAATACAACAATTCTAATTAGCTTAAACATGAAATTTAATATTGAATTAATTATTTCTCCAAAATAGTCTATTTTTGATTACATTTTCATTTCAGAGTATTAATAAAAATGTTTTAAATATCCTACATATGTTATTTGAAAATGATATATTGGATGATCCGAAATTCACAAATTCGGAGTACAGGACATAATACTTATGCTGAAACAACTTTTTCTTGTAGTAAAATTATATTTGATAAATAATTTTTGCGTTTACTCGTGTAACTTCAATCTGCTCTCCAGCAAAAACTACTTGTAAAGCCTGCGACACATGATACTTGTTTTCCATATTGGCTGCGATGCTAGCACTACGCAGCCAATACGATGGCAAGATTCTATATAATCCAGCAGGAAAACAAGCATCATGTGCCGAAGACTTTAGACGCAATTTTATTAAAAAAAAAGTTGTTTTTTTTATAAAGTATCATGTCTTGTACTCCAAATTCGTGAATTTCAGATCATTCTGTATGTAAAGCCAATATGATACAATTAAACAAAGCTGCCTAAAAGATCCATTAATTTGTACTATATATATCAGGTACTTTGTACTATATATCAATATCTATATTAAAAAATTTACTTGAAAACTTAAAAAAATCGACAATATTATTATAAATTTTCAAATACAAAACATTCTTATGAAACTTTCACATTTTACAGATTTTATAAATCATTTCATAAATCACAGTTAGTAATAAATGCTCTTACACATTTGATTGCATGAAAAAGACATACGTACGTTGTTACTTTTTTCTTATATCTTAATCATAAATAGATTTCTGAAGTAAATATAAAAATAATTGCGATCAATTAAAAATATAAATAATATAAATAATATAATATAAGGTCAGTTCAATTAAAATATATTAATTAAAAGAATTTTTTCAAGAAATCTAATTCACACGTATAGTATATATAAAACGATTCTATCGATGTGATCTGTTCATATTGCACAACGTACAAAAAGATGGAAAAAAGATTGAATATCTTCTTCAGCATGATTTTACATTAATTATATAGCGTGTAAATATAAACGATTACTCCTATAATTTAATTACGATATTGAGCTAAGCCTTCACGAACGATTTAGCAGTAGAAAAAAATCATTCAGGGAACAAAGACTAGAATATTCCTGAAAAGCCTTACCTTTGTAGCCTATCTTTTTAAGAGATTAACATCAAATATTACATTTTTTTAAAGAAAAAAAGACATTGTAAAAAAATCATAATTTAAAAAATTTACTTTAGTAAATATATAATTGTGAAAATTATCCTCGTTCTATAATTTTGTAATATAATTTTATGTACGCAGATTTACTGAGAAATATTAAAGATATAACAAAATAATCTCTCTATAAATGTATATAATTGTGCCATAAACGCGGATATAATTAAGATTGTATAAATGCATGTTGCACTTATTGCAATATTTTTTACTATTGTAAATTATATGCAATGTTGATAAAATATTTTTTAAAAAAGTGATTTTTTAGAGGAAATACAAATGTTAAGAAATTGTGTTATTGTACGACATAACAATGTAAAATGTAAAACTATATTTTATATATATATTGCATCAATATATTTCTGCTTTAATCATTTATAAAATTCGTAATAACTTGTTCCTGTCTCAAAAATACTCAAAAATAAATTAATTATATTTCTTAGTATTTTTTGTGATCAAAGCATAAAAAAATTATATTCTTATAATCGACACATTAATTATATTTTTAATATCTTTTCAATATCTTAAATTTAAAAATATTTTTTTCAAAAAAATATATAATTTTTATCTTTATAATTTTAAATTCAATTATTTCTAATAAAAAGATTTTTGAAATCATATATTAGACTTCTTTATATTATTAGAAAATTGTTGGGGGAATAATTATACATTATTCATCCATCAATAATTATTGTCAATAAATGTTGTATACTTTATATTTATATTTTAATTAATTATTGGACTAATTAAAAAAATTAAATAATTTTATTACATATTTAATTTCGACATTTTAGATTGAGAAAAACACTCCAACATAAGTAAAAAAGCATCTTATAGCTTATTAATTAATTATTTTATATTAATATTTTAAGTTTTATATAAATATTTTTTAAACATGCTATTATTTTATTTTGTCATATCTTTCAATTACGTTACTTCAAAATAATGTATCATAAATTTTTTATTTAATACTATAGTAATATCTTTAACAATGTTTTCAATATTTATTTGCAAAGGCAAAAAGATTAATTATTAATGAAAAAGATAAGGATAGGACTTTAGGAAATAACCAGAAAACTTGAGAGTATTCTGTAAAATTCGAAGCTTAGACGAACGGAGTGCATCCATTTATTGTAATAACCCATCATATACTCGAAAGGAGAAGGTCATAAAGAGGTTTTCATGATTCTCTGCAAATATGCGAAAACATGGCAATAGACTTATGATCTTTAAGTCCAGGCGTTTACAGGTAGTAAATGACAATGGTAATAGAATATGTCACCGAACGCCGACAAATATATATATAATATATATGTATATATATAAAACATTGTATAAGTTAACATTTCCGACTAAACTCTTATCGGTGTATCGAAATCGATACAATATAATTACAATATATCTGTATAATAAATATGAAATATCGATATATATGTATACAATATATATATATCATAATCGTAATAGTTCTGTTCTGATATATTTAGCAATATCTTGTCTGAACGATAAAGAGAATCTTTTTTTCGGTATTTTTGTTTTTTGATAAAGTTTCTCGAGATTACTTGCTAAGAAGATCGGTCCCGAATTTTCCGCATGTTGCGCGTTCATTAAAAGAAACCTGTCATGGAGACTGCTGTTGAACAATTTATACTAAAGCGATTTTCGGTGACTAGATACTTCGAAACCGTAAACTCCTCCGCTTACAAGTACGTACGCTCGTAGTAACATGATATATGCGAACTGGAGGTAAATATGTGTCGATGAGAAAGATAGAGTGAATTAGTGAGAGATTTTGGAAGGCAAAGAATGGACGAACTCTTAAAATCTACTATCGACTCGACCGGTGGATCATTTTACGAATTATTCGTAACGTCGACTCGTCGAGTTGATAGTTCGATAGTAATTGCTTGTTGATAGACTTCCCACTCGACCGAATGAAACAACTAATATGAAATTAAATTATAAATGCAAATAGATATAACTCTACGGAACTTGCGTACTTCTACATCGTCACATTATTAAATAATGTGAAGTATATGAGGGTCGAGAGAAGAAAGTCCACACAAAGGCTAAACTTTCAAGGTTGCCGCATCTGATAAAATGCGTATAACACGCGATTTAACCCTTTATGATCCAAGGTTACATCATGTTGATCGGAGGTGGCGAGCATTTTACACTTATTTTGCACTCATATCAAAGTTATTCTGATATATCAAGGCCATAATCGCGAACGTTTAAATGAGTATTTATTCATACTTGAATCATAAAGAATTAATCGCAAGATCACAAAAATAAATATTTGTAATGGAATTTAAAATATAAAGTAATAATTCAAATGGCTTAATAAGATATTCAATATATATCTACGGAATATCGAAAAATAATGTTAAATGGACAGAAGATGATAGAACATATTTTGTGCTTATTTATAGAACAGATAGAGAATTTAAAGCATTCGTTGTAAAAACTTGTTCCTATCGTCACTAAAGCGACATGTGTTCGTTGAGTCAACAGATTCTTCGATGTTAACAATTGATCGTGTGACGATTTGTTGTATATTCATTCAAGTTAATACGCCAATTATGGAAGCTGCTCAACAAGCGAACATGTATCTCTTAAGAATCGGCTTTTAGTATAAACAGTAAGGTAAGTATAGCGTAGGTATTCAAAGTAGAAAGTGTAAAGTATCACAAGAATTACAATAATCGTAATAATTACATTACGTCGCAAAGATTAAGTTTTTGACCTTACTACATCGATCGCACAATAATTATAAGCGCTTTTAATTGCGTCCCGCGCTTCGAGCACGCACCGATAGACAAAGGGATCTCTATCAAGTCGGATAATTCTCTGTAAATACATCATCAGTCTTTGACACAATAATTATAATAACACCACTGACAGAGTAAAGCCGTGAGAAATCGCTTTATGGCATGGAGACGAAAGTACTTATATAAAATACGATTTGAGTTCGGAAATATGTGATCGAATGTGCTACATTTACCGAAGGAGAGCACCCCATCCCGGATAAATTCTGCGAAGAACTTTAGTAGAAGATAGAAAATGGATTTCGATGGAGCCCATTAATACGATGCATAAGCACTTATCGAGAGTATTCAAAAAGCTCAGCAGAATCGTTCTTCATGCGCGGCAAGCCAAATCATTCGATTGGAGAATAAGATGTCAATCTCGTTATTATATTGCAAAAAGTGCATGTTTCTGTTATCGATATACATAGGTTTTGATTGTGATAAAACATGAGATTTTTAAATCTTTCTACCTAAGAATCGGAACATCTCGATTAATAATAATAGATAAATAATTATTATTTGCATTGATAATTTTATATACTCATTGGTTTCACGATACCCGAAGGTTCATGCGTAAAGTTTTGTTCGTGCCAGAACAGAGGAGCAAGAAAAGTAATAAATAACAATTGATGAAACTTATCTGAATTATCTAAAACGTCCAATCACGACGGTATAACGAAACTTTGACAAAAGTGTCATACAACGTCATAATAAATTTAATTTCGTTAAAACCACCTCGGTCCCAGCTCAGTTTCCGAGCAAACCTTGCTCAAATAGCAATACAACGACTTTATATTTGAAATTCTGCCGTAGCTAGCAGCAAATAACTAACATTATTATCAAATTTTGCTCAAGTATTTTAGCCCACGATGGTGACATGCACCAAACCAATTTCCTTAGGCCATACAATTGATTTCCAAGATGTTTTATCAAAGCGTACAAACGTCGCGTTGCAATTCACGACTTAAGTTGCTGTAGCTTGCGGTTGAGGCGGCGTCGGCGCCTGTGTGTTGACATTTGGCCTATAAAATCGGTTAACTAATTGTTTCAAACTCATTACAACGCCTAGTCCGGTTCCTAGTTCCATGTTGATGAATGAGTCGAGATTATCCTTGCAAGCTGGAACGTACGAAATGAACCCGATGAATAAAAAATATTCATAAATAGATCTTTCTACACAAATATACGTGCAGTTCAAAAATTCATAGTATAATCCAAATGGAAATTAAATGTTGGAAGACGACGTTAAGAAAGGAGTATATATCAAGGTCCCATTTTCTATTATGTTCATATCGGACGTGAATGTGAGATACTTTCAAGAGGCCAGGATGTTGCGAGAATTGTACAGGAAATCTTATGCAGGTTCACAGAATTTCTGAAGTTTCCTACATACTTGGTGTCGATATTGGAGGATAATCTGGCGGTGTCTTGATCCAAGTACCGTCCTTGCGCTTCATGTGATGTCGATTTGATGCGAACTGTTGTAAGTACACGTTGGCGGGCACCAGACGGAATCTTCTGTGATACTCGGGCCGCAGGGCCTCATCAGATCGGAAGGTTTCGGTCGCGTACTTCCAGAAATGCGTAGGAAACGGCAGGCAGCTTTCTAAATCGTACACCACCGCCCTTTCGTCGGGTGCGTAGATGAGAATAGCATGATAATCCTGTAGAGAAACAAGATATTCTTATGAAATATTAATAGAAGGTAGGAGATATTTCTTAGCTTAATTATCGTGGCATTTCTTAGCTTAATTATCGTCTCACCGCGATACTAACCCATACAACTAATTTGTCTTCATCCTTCCCCGATCGTTGACGCCAAAGGGGAACGCTTCGTCGTGGGTTGCTTACGAAAACAACGTGACAATGTTGCAATTCGGAAGGATGCCTAGTCGCCACATCTTGACAGAGCTTCCAAACATTTTCCTCGCTGAAATTGGGTACAAACCGCCCTTTATCTTCGACCAAAAATATTTGTGCAATCTATAATTAATTTGTTTTTCTATCAGAAATGCATAGTTGTGCAAACGATTAATAAAACATTTTATTTGTTATGTATGACACAGATGTTTCATTTGTTTGCATTTTATCTTTGTTATTTATATCACAGACATGAATAATGAATAAGAGAATGAATTTAAATGGAAATATGGATATTAATCTTTAATTTAAATCACATTCAGGAAACATCAAAGACTTTTATATTAAGTTATTTATTACTTATGCATTATTATATTGTACTCGTTAAGGATATAAATTATTAAAATATAATAATTAATAAATTTAATAATATTAATAATATTAACTTTATTAATATTAGAATTAATAAAGATAAGATTAATAATATTAATAAATATTAAATCAAATTATATTTTATGTATAATATTGTATAGATACATTCAATTGTGGGAATTGCATACATACGAAAAAGCCAACATAATAAAATTGTAACATAATAAAGAGAATACAAAGAATATTTAATGATGGCATTAATTAATTACAGTAAAAAAGCTCGATCTTTCATTCTGAAAGTGCAAAAATCATAAAAAATTGCCCTACAAAGTCATAAAAAAAAAACAACGTCGCTGCTGTTAGATCAAATAAACAGAGTGCAGCTATTATCGAATAATCATAAAATGTATAAGTAAAAAGCTAAAAAGAATCGCTTCACCTACCTGCAAGTTACGTGTTCTGCGCAATTATGAAGGAAATGAAACCGATCTATAATCGTGC
>Ga0157364_1001881_pt1 | contig 18682 bp, 25 predicted proteins | sample AttsexASBM2_FD_111476 | JGI IMG/M metagenome (GOLD analysis project Ga0157364, IMG submission 111476) | Fungus gardens microbial communities from leaf cutter ant in Ribeirão Preto, State of São Paulo, Brazil - Atta sexdens ASBM2 | ecosystem: Host-associated > Fungi > Mycelium > Unclassified ...
AGTTGAGAGAGCCCTTCACTCACAGAGAGTAGAAAAGCCGCTTCCTCTTCACTGTCTTGTTTTAAAACTTTCCTATGCACCTGGATATTTTCTGAAGCAATAGGGAGGTTGACTATGAGAGGAGCATGGTCTGAGAGTCGTCTAAGATCAGGCTCAATGCAGTGGGTGACCTGGGCACAGTTTATACCTAAGAAAATAAGGTCAATGACTGAGTTAGCATGGCCACTGATGTCTGAATAGTGGGTAGGGACAGAGAGCGCTGGAAGCAAGCGCACAAGGCTGTAGGAGTCTGCCAGATCCCTCAGAGACTGGCCAGTAGCAGGATGTGATGAAACAGAAGGGTCCTATTCAGCATCTCTAATATTAAAGTCCCTACCCATGTACAACAAGTTGGGGATGTTCAGAGCTTCTCTGGTTAAGAAATTAACTGCAGTATGAAGATCATCTGAGTAGATATTCATAAGAAACTGGCATCTGCCCCTGTTGAAAAAGGACAGAAGCTGGATATCTCTATGGTTAACTATGAGCAAAGCAAAGCCTAGACAGTTTGGAATGAATAAAATTCCAGGGAGGTTTCTGGATGAATAAAATATCGTACAAGTATTTCTGGGACTCCAGAAGACTGTCAACCAGCACATAGTTCTTCCGAACATTCTGTGAATAAATACAAATTATGTTAGTTGTACTAGACATATTTATTGACTACCCCCACTGGGGCCATTGATAGTGCTGTGGTTAGCTCGTCCAGAGTGTATCTCAGCAGCCTTGTTCATATTCCACTGCTTGTCAAAGCAATGGCACCAAAAGAAATACTTGTTGTCATCAGCAGAGTGGTCACCCTTACAATTTAGACACTTGAAAGTGTGAGGACAAGGTGTACCATTTGCAGTTGCCTCTCTAAAAGGGTTAGACTTGGAATTGACCTTGCAACACCAAGCCAACAGTCTGTAGTTCTCAACTCTGTAAGGACCACCACAATTCTGACATTTAGCACCTTGAGCATGATAAGCATGTGTAAGATGTCCCCAGCGCCAGCAATTGCAACACTGGGCTACTCCACGGTGCATAACAGTCCCTCTGACTATAGCAGTATGATGTCTAAAATTAAATGAGCAGTTAATAAGGATCTTATCTTTGGAGCCCTTCTGGGAGTTCTAGATGTCAATCTAGATGATAGACATGTCAGAGCTAGGTGATGCCTTCATAATGCAAGGCATAGAGGCCAATATAATGTTCTCAAAAAAAGAAGAGCTGGAGAGAGCCTTTGCCACCTGGGCAGGAGTAATAGGAAGAGATGAGTTGGAGTCCCAGTAAGGAACTCTGTCATATGCAAGCACATCCATCTGGAAATTACATCTCCACAGTGATATCATCTCCAAATTATACAAGCCTGCCTTCCACAGTAGTCATCTTTCTCGCAACATGTTTTATGGCAGTGCTGCAACCCTCTGGGTATTCCATCTTTCATGGCAGGGATACTCTTATTCAACTCGGTCTTCCATGACAGAGTTACCCCTATCAGTGTCTCAACACTAAAATCTCTGCTCAGGGTAATAGAGGTTTTACTACTGAAACTCCGAGCATCTCCTATACTATCCATTTGTATATAAGACTAGTAGTTACACTGTAATTCACTAGTCTGATAATCGACAAAGATAACTTTTATTGAACTCAATTCCCAGTGTTCAACAGCAACACACCAAATCAGCACTCACTTCCATCTCAGACTTCTTTCTATTATCTGAAGTTGCAACTACACGGCAGACAGATAGCACAGCACATAAGCTGAAGCCAAGGTTGTTCCACAAGTCCACTCATCTCTGAGTCCATCCTGTAGACTTCCACTCCGGTATGAACCATGCTTGACAAACTCCCAGAATCTTTAGAAAAAACTTAGATTGAGGTAAGCAAGGCTCTATCTTTATATTCTCACCAAAACCAGCAGTTTTCTTTAGCCACTACTTAATTACCTCTAGCTCTGCTGCTAAGGCAACAGAGTTTGTAGACATGGACACACCATCCCATGCCTTGTGTACTGACTCAACTCTGAGCTTAGAGTGAGCACTGATGTCATATACCAAGTCTACTCATCTGGAATAATATATTCCCATGGTACACTTCTTGTCAACAGCTAATCCAAATAAAGCCTACCTTCTATGGCAGTGATGTAATCATCTGGGTATTTCATTTTCCATGATGGAGATACTCTTATTTGACTCAGTCTTTCATAGCAGAGTCATACTTCTATCAGTGTCTTAATACTGAAACCTCCACTCGGTGCAATAAGGGGTTATACTACTAAAACCCTAAGCATCTTCTATAGTAGGTATTGGTATATAAGACTAGTAGTTATATTGTAATTCACTAGTCTGATAATCAACAAAGATAAACTCTTATTGAACTCAATTCCCAGTGTTCAACAGCAACACACCAAATCAGCACTCACTTCCATCTCAGACTTCTTCCTATTATATGAAATTGTAACTACACAGCAGACAGGTGGCATAGCACATAAGCTGAAGCCAAGGTTGTTTCACTAATCCACACATCTCTGAGCTCATCTCATGGACTTTCACCCCTGTTGTGAACTGTGTCTGACATAGTATAGAAAATAAGAATATATAAAGAGATAAGATGGAGCTGGTACTAGTCTTTTTTTCTAATTTATACTCTGAACTTAACTCAATTTCTGTAAGTGTTAGTGAGCTCTCTTCTTACCCTACCTTACATTATCTACTGATCACCTAAATACTAGCTATTGTTCTAATGAAATTGTAAAAAAAATATCCCTAAGAAGAAAATCTCTACTCTAAGTAGTGTTTTAAGAGCTACCATTATTTTATTGTATGGACTAATCATAAGTGGACCAGTAATATAGAGCTATTATGTAAAAAAATAACTAGCACATTCACAAAAGGTAATACATCTGCTAAGCATTAGTAGACTTTGATGCAAAACAAATAGCTAAGCTTCTCCTATCTAGCTAGTATATTTCTTATGCCTAGGGCCTAGCAATTTTTCTTAACTTTGGACAGTGTTGCTCTCAGTTGAGAATAATGAGAGAGTAAGTAAAAACAGTGAGAAGGTCCAGTGTTAAACAGTCTTGGAATAGATTATTGAGTTTTAATATTATAACTCAAGCTCAAGTATAAGAATAAAAGAAGAATCTTATATTAGATTAACACAAGAAAACTTGATGGAGTTCCAAGTACAAAGTATCTATCTTATGTACACTGGACTAATAGTCTGTACTACACTAAACCTAGCCTATTCTAAAAAGCATGTGTTTTCCATAAGGTTAACATGTAGTAAACATGTCATATAATATTATTGTTCTGGAATTTTTTATGTCCTTCTATATAACATGTGATGGATATGTGACATTGTATTGTATTGTATGACAGTTTATAACATTATGCTAACTTCTATCTCTAAGTCCAAAATAAGAAAAATAGATAAAAAAGAAAAGAGAAATGGAAATAAATAGAGTCTACTATCTTCAACTCTGATAAGCAAGAAGTAGTGGATATAAAGAGAGACTATTGATGGAGGAGTTCAAAAGAAAGATGGATGGAAGAATAAGAAGATAGTTGATGGAGATAGAATGCTCGCTCAAAAAAGAAAAGAAAAGAAATAATAGAAGAAAGAAAGGCTGAGAAAGAATGGAGATAACAAAAAGAGTAGAAGAGATGAAGATAGGAGAATAGAGAAAGAGAAATAAGAGAAAGGAAGCATTTTGGTTGTGGAGTGTTTGGACATATTGTAAGAAATTGTAGAGTGAAAAAGGAGGAAGAGGTCATAATATAGCAGTTTCTAAATAAATTTGAAGTACTATTAAGTAGAGTGATAAATGTGAGAATACCCAGTGGAAGTGAGTACAAGAAAGATAGAAAGACAATTTTGAGAGAAGAAAGGTTGAAAGAAGAAAAAAAGAAAAGAAAAGAAGGAAAAACCAGTGGATATGAGAAAGATAGAAAAATAATCACTACTGTGAAAATAGGGTTAGAAAGAATAGATATGCAGAAGGAAATTACTATAGAGGCTTTGTTGAATAGTAGATCAATGAGGTTAGCAATGAGTTTAGAGTTTGCAAATAAAACAAAGGTTTAAACTGAAAAAAATTGCGAAATCAATTTATATGAGGAATATGGATGGTTCTTTCAACAAGGAGAGACTAATTGAGTATATGATGGAGGTTAATATTTATGACCAGGAATATAAGGAGAGGACAGAGATTGATGTGATAAGAGGATATAATTAGAAAGTAATTTTGAGAATGCTATGGCTAGCACACTACAATTCTGAGATTAACTGGAAAACAGGAAAAGTGAAGATGATAAGATGTCCTAAAGAATGTGGGAAACAGTGGAAATCTAAGCAAGGAAAACCAGGATGGTAGAAACAGAAAGAAGAAGAAGAAAAAAAGGAAGAGGAAGGAGAAAAATGAGAATAAAAGAAGAAATTGCAAAAGGGAAGATGATGGAAATAAAAAAAGTAGCAGAGAAGTGGGAAATTTGGGACAAAGAAGAAAAAGTAGCAAGATCAGAGGAAGAAGTAAAGAAGTTGGTTCCAAAACAACTCTATAAGTGGATCAAAGTCTTTGGAAAGAAAGCAAGTGAGAGAATACCAACAAGAAAGATGTGGGATCATGTAATAGAATTGAAGAAGAGATTTGTACCTAGGAAAGAGAAAATATATCCTTTATCTAGAGAAGAGAGAGAGAAAGTAAGGAAGTTCATTCAGGAGTAAATGAGAAAGGGATATATTTAACTATTAAAGTCACCACAAATAGCACCAGTCTTCTTTGTAGGAAAAAAGAATGGGAAGAAGAGTATGGTATAAGACTATCAGTACCTTAATGAGTAGACAATCAAGAATAACTATCCATTGCTACTTATTTTGGACATTATCAATAATATTGAGACCAATAAAGTGTTTACAAAGCTGGATTTGAGGTGAAGTTATAATAATGTGAGGATAAAAGAGAGAGATGAATGAAAAGTGGCCTTTATAACACTAGAAGGGTTGTTTGAACCAACAGTTATGCTTTTTGGTTTAATGAATTTACTGGCCACATTCTAGGCCATGATGAATGAGTTGTTGAGAGACTTAATCAATACAGAGAAAGTAGGAAGTTTTATTAATAATGTGATGGTAGGAACAGAGAGTAAGAAAGAACATGATGAATTGGTGGAAGAAATACTAAGGAGGCTAGAAGAAAATGATTTATATATAAAACCAGGAAAATGTAGATGGAAAATGAGAGAAGTTGATTTCTTAGAAGTAGTAATAGAACACAAGAGAATAAAAATGGAAGAGAAGAAAGTGAAGGCAGTAATAGATTAGCCAGTTTTTAAATTAGTTAAGGAGATACAGAAGTTCCTAGGACTGGCTAACTATTATAGAAGATTTGTGAAAGATTTTGCAAAGATAGTAAGGCTGTTACATGAATTAACAAAGAAGGAACAAAAATAGAAATAGGGAATAAGGCAGAAAAAGTCATTCGAGGTATTAAAGAAAAGGTTTATTACTAAACCAATCCTAGTAACTCTAGATCTAGACAAAAGGATAAGAATGGAGATGAATATATCAGATTATATAACTGAAGGGGTGTTGTCAATGGAATGTAAAGATGGAAAATGAAAACCAGTGGCCTATCTTTCTAAATTACTGAATGAAATAGAGTGTCAAGAACAAAAGAAGTGGACTTAACATTTCTTATTTTCTTTTCAATTTATTTTCCTTTATTCTATTTTTAGAACTAGGGTTAGGGTGAGAGTGACAAGATCATGCTGTCACACAGCAGGTCACATCAGATGACACAGTCACAAAAGTCACATGACACATAGAAGGATGTAGAAGGTTCTAGAAGGGTGACATCATACAATGTGTAGAACATATGGCCATTTAGGATAGGCTAAAAATAGCTTGCATGGACTATTAGGTATTAGTATATAAGGTAGACAAGCCTGTACAGAGTTCTCTATCGAGTTCTCTTGTGTAAACCCTATAAAAGGTTCTTTTTTTGTCTAATACTAAGGGCTTAAGTCATAACACAGAGTATAATTATGAAATTCATAATAAAGAAATATTAGCAGTGATCAGAGGGTTGGAAGCATGGAGGCATTTGTTAAAAGACACTAAATTTAAGTTTGAGGTTTGGACTGACTATAAAAATTTGGAGTATTTTATAAAGACATAGAAATTAAATCAGAGATAGGCTAAATAGGCCTTATACTTGTTGAGATTTGATTTTACTTTAAAGTATATACCAAGAGTTAGGATGGGAAAAGCAAATAGATTGAGTAGGAGGCTGGATTTGAAAGTAGGAGTTAAAAATGATAATGAAAACTAGAAATTGATAAAGGAAGAGTGGGTAAGAGGAATGATGAAAGTAGTAATAAAATGACTAGAAATGGGGTTGGTAGAAAGACATTGAGAGGAGATAAGTGAGAGATAGAAGGGAAATTGGTGTTAAAAGAAGAAATGATATATGTGCCAAAGAATAAGGAGTTGAGGATGGAAGTTATCCAATTATACTATAATGTACCAGTGGCTGAACATGAAGATGGATGGAAGACAATAGAGTTGGTAACAAGAAATTACTAGTGGCCAGGAGTAATGAGGGATGTAGGGACATATGTGGAGGAATATGATATATGTTGGAGGATGAAGAATAGAATGGAGACACCAGCAGAAAATTTGATGACAAATGAGGTACTAGAGAAGACATGAATACACTTAATAGTTGGCTTTATCACTAAGTTGCCATTAGTATACAATAGATTATTAAAAATGACATATTTTAATTATCAGAGAGTATGATAAGTAATAGAGGACCACAATTTGTAGCAGAGTTGATGAAAGAGTTGAATAGGATGTTAGGGATAGAAATGAGGTTGTCAACAGTGTTCTATCTATAGATAGATGGGCAAACAGAACAAATGAACCAAGAGTTAGAATAGTACTTAAGGTTCTTTACAAAGTATAGGCAGAGGAATTGGCTAGAGTAGCTAGCAACAGCAGAATTTACAGTGAATAACAAAGTATATTCAGCAACAAAAGCATCACCATTCATGGCAAAGTATGGTATAGAGCTGAGAATAGAGGCAGACATTAGAAGGAAAGAAAAAGTAGAAAAAGCAACAGAAAGGATGAAAAAAGTTCAAGAGAAAGCTGGGGTGGTATTAAGAAAAGTGCAAGAGAAAATGAGAAGACAAATAAACAGAGGACAAAGAGAAGTAGAAGAATGGAAAAAAGGCAATAGAGTAATACTAAGTACCAAAGAGTTAGTGTTTAAGGAAAGACCAGTAAAAAAGTTGATGGAAAGATATATGGGACTGTATATGGTGAAAGAAATAATATCAAAGAACATAGTAAAGTTAAAGCTACTAATCTCTATGAGGATTCATCCAGTGGTAAATATGAGCAGAGTAGTGAGATATAAAGAACCAATGAAGGAACAAAGAGTGGAAAAACCAAAGCTAGTAAAAGTCAATAGAGTAGAAGAATGGGAGGTGGAGAAATTTTGAATAAAAGTGAATTGAGAGGAGTAATGATATATTTAATAAGATGGAAGAGGTTTACAGTAGAGAATGATACATAGGAAAAAGAGGAAGATTTAGAAAATACAAAAGAAATAATAGCAGAGTTTGAAAGAAGAATAAGTGTAGAAGTAAGAAGGTAAGAAAAGTTGGACTTAGTAGAAGAACAAGACTGTAGGAGAGGGAAGTTACCAGGAAAATATGCAGCAAAAATGTTATATAGATAGAATGATGGAAAGTTTGAGAAAGAACACCTGAAGAAGTTAGAAAGAAACTAGTAAAAATAGAAGTCAGTTTCTTTAGAGGAGAAATCTTAAAGGGAGATGATATTAGAGTTGTAAATAGTGGGCTTGGCTTTGATTTATTTTCTTTATTTTGGACTTAGATGAAAAGTGCAATGTAATATCACATGTGATAGTCACACAAGTAATAAAACATAATAGAACAATGATATCTATCATAGCTACATGTCATGTGATCATGTGATCATGTGATACAGAAAAGAACATAGAATGTTCTGGAACAGATAATATCACACTATCACAAAATATAATAATGACAATAATGATTAAGATCAATACAGATGTCAATAATAATGATAAAAATTGATGTTATTAAGTCTGAGGTCTAATTCTCAGACATAGAGATATATATACAAAAGAGTGATGGTCTGTGTGTAAGCTGTTTCCATTATATGATCAAAACTTATATCTGATAGGAGCTATTATCTGTCATAACAGCTGTCAGGCTAATTTTAGAAGATAACTAATTATGTCACTACATTGATATACTTGTATTTCTATGAATACTTATTGCTATGAGATATACCATATATTATTGTAAACAATTTGATGAGCACTTTCCAACACAAGTTCGATCATGCGAATCTATCTAGCTATTCATGAAATATTAGCAAACAAAGCTTTTGTAGTTACTGATGGCCTGATATCTCAGTTGTTTGTTATTGCTTTTGTACATCCCACATATATATGGATAGCTCCCATTTGGGGCTTTCCAGTGTGACTTAGTTTGTGAAAATAGGTTTACTAGTTGTGGAAATACAAGCTAAATGAAGTTTGTGACACATACAGCATAGCAACAGTATGTTAATCTTATAGAGTGTACATAGACTTTAGAATAGGTTAGTTGTAATGTGTGCACAGACTATAGTCTATAGTATATAAGGTAGACTATTTTGTACTTGGAACTCTATTGAGTTCTTTTGTGTTACTTAATACAAAAGTCTTTTTTTGTCTTTACTCAAGGACTTAAGTTATAGACAATAAGATTGACTAGAGCAGTTAGTAACAGTGAAGAGTTTGTATTTGTTATATTTGGCAATGAAAGTATAATTTTTTATGGAAAATTACAGTAGAAAATTGAAAATTGAAGTAAATATAAGAAGAAAAGAAAGAGTGAAGAAAGTAACAGAGTTTGTAAAGAAAATGAAGAAAGTACAAGAGGAAGTAGGCATAGCATTGAAAAAAGCACAAAAAGAAATGAGAAGACAAGCAGATAGAGGATAAAGAGAAGTTCAAAAGTGGGAGAAGGACAATAAAGTAATATTGAGTACCAAAGATTTAGTGTTCAAAGAAAGACTAGTAAAAAATTTGACAGAAAGATATATGAGGCCATATGTGGTGGAAGAAGTAATATTAAGGAGCATAGTAAAGTTAACACTACTGTCCTCTATGAGAATTTATCTAGTAGTAAACATTAGTAGAGTTGTAAGATATAGAGAACTGGTGAAAAGATAGAGAGTGAAGGAGCTAAAACCAGTGGAAGTTGAGAAAAAATTTCAGGGAGTAATAAAGTATTTGGTATGATAAAAGGGGTTTACAGCAGAAAATGACATATAGAAAAAGAAGAAGAATTCAGAAAATGCAAGAGAAGCAGTAAAAAAAATGTCAAAGGAAGGATAAGTATGAAATTTAGATGACAGGAGGGACTAGAGAAAGTGTGGAAAGTGAAGTTAAATCTGAATGTGGAAGAGTTTAGAAGAAGTGAGTTGTTATTTGAATAGGATGATGGGAAGTTTGAAGATGAGTATTTAAAGAAGTGGAAAGGAACTGGTAAAAATAGAAGTTAGTTTCTCTGGAGGAGAAACCTTGAAGGAGGAGTAATATTAAAGTTATGAATGTTAGACTTGGTTTATTTTATTTTTCTCTCTTATTTTTTATTTTGTTTTGAAACTTAGAATTAGGGTTTAGCATGATGGCATATGTGACTGTCACAACTGTCACATATCATAAAGTCACAAAGTCACAGTCACATGATCATGTAACATATAAAAGAATATAAAGGGTTTCAGAGAATGATATTATACTATATGTTAACAGCATATAATACACATGCTCTTTAGAGTAGGCTAGGTTTAGTATAGCATGGACCATCAACCTAGTGTATATAAGATAGACACTTTGTACTTGGAACTCTATTAAGTTCTCTTGTGTTAATCCAATACAAGGTTTTTTTGTTAACTCTTAGTCTTCAATTGTAACATCTCTGAGGACAATACATTATTTCTACTTTCCTTTTCTCTCAATTAACTTCTGGATTGTGATTTTTGAGCCAGAGATACTTTAATATCAAGTCTTGTTTGCTCAGACTGGAAATTACAAGCAATATTTGCTCTAAGTGTGTTTTATACCATAATATTATGTCAACTACTTCCAAAATTTGATTAGCTTCATTAGCAGTCCCATTAGCATTGAACATAGCAATAGGCCAAGAGATCTTTGTATTAATCTGATGCATCTAGACAAATTCCTTGTTAATAAAACTTCCAGTTGTACTAGAGTCTAGAAAGGCTTGGATAAAGTATTATTGGTAGGTATTTGTAGTATTCAGCTCAACTTGGAGGTAAAGGAATGTTCCTTTTGTATCCAGGAAACTAATGGTAGGGTATAGAGAGATTTGCTTCTCCTATTTAATAAGTGAAGGAGAGCCTTTGTGAAAATGTAGATAAAAGGATATGTTTGAAAATTCACTCAAAGTTTGATCATATTCTTTTACTGATAATAATCTGTTTTCCAAGTTATCTACATCTTCTAGCTCATATTATTGCAGATTTTTAATGTCCTTAAGTGTATTATGGTTTTCCATTAACTCTTCTCATTGCTCAATGGTTAGCTGCCTTATGTCAATTCTCACTAGACATTCCCAAACAAGATGGTTTGGAATTTTACAATGGTAATATCTCATTTTTGGTATAGAACAGAGTCTTTAAGTAACATTGATATTCATAGAGATATCTAGAGAGAGAGTTGGTACTGGATAACATGAATGTGCAGAGATCTTGATATAAGCAAAGACTGGGAGTGGCAGATAAACCCCAAGTTAGGAGCATAAATGTGCAAAAGTGCTGTTAAGATTATCTGGTAGTTTGACTGAAAGAGTTTTTCTGTTAAGCTTGATCAATACATCTTGTAGTCTCAAACCATGTAGTTATGTTAGTGCTTTTAAGAATCTTACCAGAAGGATAGCAATTTGGTTCTAAATTGTAGTCTGGAAGCTTTTTCTAAACTTGACCACTATAGTACAAGAGTTGGTGTAGTTGGTATCAGAGATTAGGGTTTGGAACTTATCTAGGTAGTCCTCTACCTCATGACTTCTTTGGTAGTATGTGATTCCTTCTAGTTTGTTGACTGCTTCTGCTTTAACTTCTTCTGGAAGAGGCTCTTAGACCATTTGGCAGTTCAACCACTTCTAAATAAAGATAATATCCAAAGGATCTTATTTTGATCTCCAGTGAATTGGTCTGCTGATAATTAGATATAAAGAGAGCAGGTACTCAGAAAGGCTCAATCTATCTGGCATTTACTAACAAAATCCATAGGTATTATAGTATGCTTGAACTCTTATATTTTTATTTTATTTTATTTTATTTCTTGGACAATAAAAAGGCATATGATCACAGTCACATGACATATCACATAACATTACATCATAAGCCTAGAACATTGTAGAAAGAACTAGAAGGAATGACATTAAGATATATGTCTATAGTATGTTAATCTTATAGTATACTTATGGATGATGTATAGACCTTAAGGTAGAGTTATTTATTATTAGCACAGACCATGTATAAGTAGTATATATAGTGTAGGAATACATTGGAGACTCCTTGTTGAGTTCTCTTGTGATCTACATGAGATTCTCACCTGTAAGATTAATTAGTATACTATTGACTATCTTGGGTTAGTGGTTGTTACAACAATAGAAGGAGGTACATTGAAACAGTGTAGTGAATTCTGGGGTGGAAGGAAGTTGTTAGAAGAAGAAGATCCAGTAGATATTGAGGGGTACACCTACTGGTATAGAGACAGATTTTGGTATCAGAGTGCACAAGTCTTAGAGTTGATTTATGAGACTGGCAAAAATATTGTTAGTTGAAATTTCTAAGGCATATTAGCATTCAGCTACTTCTTGTAGATGTTATTGCAGAAAGCCCAAAGTTTCATTCATGCTAATGAAATTCTGGGGTTATTCTAGAGCTGACATAGGATAGGAAACAAGAAAGAGTAAGGGAGGTTAAGACATAAGAGTGGGTAATTTAAGACCACCAGACTTTAAGAATGTTTTAAAGTTCCAGAGAGAATAGAATTCTGTTTTACTATTAGGGTGACTGGGTAGAAGAGCAAAATACTTCAAAAAATCCTAAGTTTATTGTCTAAGAAATACCAACTATATACTTATCTTTGTTACAACCTTAGCTTAAAGCTCAACTTGTACTTAGACAAAGACTTGAGAGGAAGTAAGGGATTGATTCAAGTGGTAAAGAGTAAGGATATAGGAGTGTATCTACACTATATATATGTACAAGCAATGAGGAAATAGTCCATTGTACATGAGGTAAATAAGTCATAGAACATGAGGATAAAGCAAGGGTATGGCACCTACTACATGAGGCACTGACTGAGACTATTGCAGCACAGCTAATCATGTCGTCATCACCCTTGACCTTGGTCCATGTTGTATTAATGAGGCATTGATCGTAACAATACCCCATTTTCAGCATTCATGTCCCTATGAATCATATCAACACCTCGAGTTCTTCTACTACATATGTTGCCACTGTTTTCTTGTTAGGTCCAATTATGACTTGACCTTGATTGTCAATGGCTATAAAGTATGGTTCATGTGGTGGTTCTCCTTGAAACATGGTTATTGGATAACTATTTTGTGATGTTTCAGTATTGTGTTTGTTATCCACCAATGTAGTTGCTACTTCTTTCCAAAAATCAGGATCTTGTTCTCCTCTGGATTGAAGTGATTGGTAATGTGGGGGTGGTCTGATGAATAATCTTGTTTGTGTAGGAAAGTGGATGAATTTCATGTACTTTATTAGATTGTTAACTTTATTGTTGATGATGTGGATTCAGATACCTCATATGGCTTGATTAAAATAACTTCTTCATCCTCTACTCTTTCTTTGTTTGATTCCTTCTTCTGTTCTATATCTTTGTATAGTTCTTGTATTTCCCAGATATTGTCATTCACATATTGATTTCCTCATCCACTATATGTGTTCAATTTGTCAGCCAACATTCTTTGAATTTGATACACCTAATCTTCCATATTGCTTTGGATGAGATACCGTAGATCTTCTAATATCCCAAGGATGTTTGTAGTATTTGTTGTCCTGTTATTAATGCTGGCTTTTATAATTGTTTCCTCTATTTCTGTGATTGTTGTATTGGCTTCTCCAGCTATCTTCATCATGTCTTGTACTTGCTTCTGCACATCTATCATTGCTTCTAACCCTTTTAACATCTTGTGGTGTAATCTGGTCCAATCATCTTGTTCTTTCTTGAATATTCTGGCTTCATCCATATTGTTGAGTTGTCTGAAGATGTAGAGATTTGGGGAGGTTGGTGCAGTCATGAAGTTGTTGCTAAGTTGAGAAGACATTTTGTGTTATTAAGTGTTGTTATAAACTGTCAAAATGGGATTTTACCCCCCCTCTTTATAGGTTTTGACTCAAAATCCTCATCCAATAGTCTTTAATTGCCCCTTTTGCATGAGGCAACCCTGATTCTGCAATCTATTAATTATGCTTGTGTCAAAATCGTTGACGATGGACTTGACTTTTATTTTCACTTTTTATTTTTTTTTTCTTCTTTCTTTTATTTTTCTATTTTTAGAACAACTCAGGTTAGGGTCTATCAGTCACGCTGTCACATCAGTCACAAGTGATGGCATAGTCACATGATCAATCACGAGATGAAGTAGAAGGTTCCAGAATAAAGTGATATCATACGGCATGGACAATGCATGCTGGCCTCATATCATACTCATGGTCATTTAGGGTAGGGTGCACAGTAGTTAGCATGGACCATGAGTGGTAGTATATAAGGTAAACTACTTTGTATTAGGAACTCTATCGAGTTCTCTTGTGTCACTCAATACAAGAGTTAGTTCTTTGCTTAACACCTTGAGCATTGAATCATAACAGCTTGTCTCTATAACCCTTCCAATGTATGAGATACTGCGTTCCTTTGCCTCGTTTTCTGTGCTTCTGTATTTCTTCAACTTTGTATTCCTCTTCTTCATTAATAATTGTAGGTAGAGATGCCAGTTCTATATGTTGTCTTTTAAACTGCAGTTCTTTGCATCTTGTCAGCAGATCTTCATTGAACACATTGTGTATCATCCATCCTTCTAGAAGTTCCAGTTGAAATGCTCCTAGACTAATATTCTTTAAGATTATAAAAGGTCCGTATCTTTTTTGGTTCAACTTCTCTGAGAGTCTGTTTAAATGGATATTTTTGTTCTCTAGCCACACATTGTCTCTAACCTTCAATTCTTGAGGATTCCTTCATTTCTTATCAAATTGCTTCTTCATACTCTTTTGAGCTGCTTCTATTGACTTCATGGCCTCTTCCCAACTTCTTTGTAGACCTATAAGGAATTCTTCTAATTTCAGAAACTCTGTTTGTGCTATAAGGTTGTCTTTCCATAGGTATCTTTCAAAGTTAAGTTCAAATGGAGTTCAATCTGTTGCTGCATGTCTCTTGTCATTGTATTGAAATTCCACAGCTGCTAGCCATTCAGTCCAATCATCTTGTTGGTAATTGATGTAGTGTCGTAGAAATGTTCCCACTTCCTGATTAATCCTCTCCGTTTGTCCATCTGTTTGAGAATGATATGCCATTGACAATTGTCTTGTAGTTCCTAGTGCTTTTATGAATTCCTCCATAAATCTTGATGCAAATTGTGGTCCTCTAACCCTCAAAATCTTCTTTGGTATTCCATGTAGCTTCCAAATTTCATCTTTGTAGATTTTTGTGATCTTTTTTAAGAATACACTTGTCGTTATTGTCTTTAGTCTAATAATTTTTGTGAATTGATCCACTATAACCAGTATGGTGTCTTTTCCATTTGATTTTGGTAGTGGTCCAATGATGTTGATACTGATCTCCTGCCAAGATCCCTGTGGTATTGCCAATGGATGTAATTCTCCTACTTTCTTCTAGTATTGTACTTTATCCTGTTGACACTTGAAGCATTCTTGAATGTAGCTCTTTACATCCTCCTTAATTCCTGACCACCAGTAATTTTATTTGATCAACTCTAGCATTCTTGTTTGTCCTAAATGACCAACATCCAACATATCATGGTGTTCTCATAAAATCTGTTTCCAAAGTTTTTTATTGTTAGGAATATAGATTTGTTCATTGATATAGATAATCCCATTAATTTCCCAAGCTTGTCCATCTTCTTTCTGTAATTCCTATATCATCTCTTTCTCTTTGGTTCTGTTCCTTTGTAGTTCCTTTATTAGATCTGTCTTTTCCAGTATACTACTTCGCTTCAACATTGTTATTTTGGCCGTGGTTCTCCTTTTCCATAATTCCTCCTTGAGCAACTGTATGTTTTTATTATCTTCTTTTATATTAACTTGATCTTTTCTTAACAAGATATCTGCCTTTGTGTTTGTCTTTTCTGGTATATGTTGTAATGTAAAATCATAATCTTCCAATTTGAGATACCATCTAGCCTGTCGTCTATTTAACTTGTGAGGTTCTTGGAAATACTTGAGGTTTTCGTGATCTGTCCAGATTTCAAATAGTTCCATTGCATCCAACAGATATTGTCTTCATTTTGATAGAGCTTCCACAATTGCCAGTAGTTCTTTGTCATAGATTTCATAGTTTCTTTCTGCTGGTTGCATTGTCCTAGATAGAAAGGCTATTGGTTTCCATTTTCCTTCCTGTTCTTGAGATAACACTCCTCCAATAGTGTGTCCTGAGGTGTCCATTTCCATTCTAAATCTTCTTTCTCTTTTTGGAAGAGAGAGTACTGGTTGACTTGTAATCTTGTCCTTTAGCTCATTGAAAGCTTGTTGATGTTCTTCTTCCCATTTCTATTCCTTCTTTCCTTTTAGGTTGTTCAATGGCTTTGCTGTATGACTGAAGTTCTAAATAAACCTCCAATAGAAATTTGCAAATCCTAAGAAGCTTTCAACTTCTTTGATTTTTGTTGGCATTTTCCATTTTTTGGCTGTCTTGACCTTGTCTTGTTCTATTTGTACTTGTCTCTTGCCGACTATTACTCCCAATATCAGAATTTCTTCCATGTTGAAGTCACATTTTGACCATTTAAAACACAAATTGTGTTTTTCTGCAATCTTCAAAAACCTAATTATTCATTCCTCAAGTTTCTTTATCATTTTGGCCAGTATAACAAAGTCGTCCATGTAATTTTCCAACACTCCTTTGTGGAGTAATTCCCAGAAAATGCTGTTTATCATTCTTTGGAATATTCCCAGTGAATTGCATAGTCCAAAATATAAATATATCACTTGTGGTTTGAATAGTCTCTTATTTGTTAGGAAAGCTGCCTTCCATTTGTTATCTTCTTTAATCCAAATATTATTGTACCTCCAGATAAGGTCAAGTTTATTGAAGTATTTGGCTTTCTTCAACTTGTCAATTACTTCTCCAATCAGAGATAATGGCATCTTGTCCTTTATTGTAACTTGGTTTAATTTCCTATAGTCTTGAACCAACTGTAATAAACTGTCTTTCTTGGAAATATAAAAACATGGTACCACATATCTTGACTTTGATTTCACAATTAAACCAGCTTTTAGTTGTTTATCCAACCATTGGTTTAGTACTTCTTCTTCCTTTATTGTCATTGTGTAGGCTTTTGCATTCAATTCCTTTGGTACTTCTTCTATGAGGTTTATTTCGTGATCCCATTTTCTTCATTCCAGTAGTTTTTCAAACTTCTTCTTGTTGAACAAGTACATAAATAGTCAAATGTACTTGGGTAAATCTTCTGGGTTTGTCATGTCAAGTTCTTTTCCTATTTTGCCATTGTCCTGTTCCTTGTTTTCCATGGTCTGTGTTTTTCTAGTCTTGAATTCTATATTCTGGTGCTTTATTTTGCATATCCCTAGGCATCTTGTAAACTGTATTGTTTTGTTCTTCTAGTTGACTTCTGGATTATGCTTGACCAGCCAGTCATGTTCCAAAAATATATCCATTCCATTTAAGTCTACTACTGCAGCTTCTAGCTACTCCTTGTGTCCATTGATTTCAATTTCTAGAGGCACTATCTTGGTTACCTCTCTGTTCTTTGTTCCATCGGTATTGAAAACTTTGAATGAGAAGTTTATTGGCTTTGTTTGAATTCTCTTATCCTTCACCAACTGTTTGTCAATTTCTGTGTGTGTGCATTCTGAATCGATCAATGCCTTGACTTTCAGGTTCTTCCCATTTTTCATCTTGACATTTGCTTGCACATTTAATTCTCTTTCAGTATTAATCCGTTGATTTGGAATAATATATTTATTTAAAGAATTTACATTGATCTCTCATACCATGCCTACTCAAGATCTTCTCCAAAACCCTGCTTCTTATCATTCTCTTCATTGTCTTCATCATTTGATTCTTTCTAGATCTTTTGTTTCTTCATTGACTGCTTCCCTTTATAGTTCTTTGCAATGTATCCTTCTTTGTTGCACTTAAAATATTTCCTGGTTTCTTTCTCTTTCTTCTTGTTCCAACATTCTTTAGCCATGTGGCTATACTTGTTACAGTTGAAGCACTTTGGCTTCCCATTCTTGAAATTGTCATTGAATTTTCCAATGTCCATTGGTTGTCCTCTTCCACCATATATTGTTCCAGTTCCTGTCTTGTAATTGTTTCATCCTTCTGTGAACTTGTACCCTTAGCCTACTGAGGTGATTGCTACCTTCCACTCTTTAACTCTTTAAGTATCTCTAGTACCGCTATAGGCAGATATCCCAATATTGTCTTGATGATGTCGGGTTGTACATTCTTCTTTAATAAAAAGATAGCATGCAGCTCATCTATGTCTGCCTTCATAGCTAAGGCCTTGAACTCTATCATGAAGTCTGCTGTATTCTGTTTTCCTTGTTTGAAGAATTTGATCTTCCATTCAGTATCTATTGCCTTTATTTTGTCACTAAATATCATTTTGATTTTTTTTACAAAGTCATTCTAATCTTGGGTTCCAAGTTCTTCATCCAATTTGTCTAGCTTTCTTTATGTATAAATGCCTGTAACACCTTCTCTGAGGCACACTAGGATTGCTGTAATCCTATCATCAGTCTTGAAGACCCTGTTATTCTTGAGGAATAATCATATCCCTCTCCACCAGTCTTCAAATTTCGTCCTGTTCCCATCAAACCATTCTGGATCTGGAACCATATTCTTTAGCAAAGCAGCCTGTCTATTATCATTTGTCATTGCTAGTGCTGGTGCTGTAGACATTTCTTCATCTGATCATTCATATGTTTCTTCTGAGGTTTTGTTTGTGATCTGCAAAGATCCTAGTCTTTCTGACAGTGTGTCAGGTGTGGTTCACACCGGGGTGGAAGTCCATAGAATGGACTCGGAGATGAGCAGACTTGTGGAACGACCTTGGCTTCAGCTTATGTGCTGCGCTGTCTGTCTGCCGCATGGTCGCAACTTCAGATGAAGGAGGGAAAGTCCGAGTGGGAGTGAGTACTGATTGGTGTGTCGCTGTTGAACACCGGAGATCGAGTTCAATAAAAGTTTATCTTTGTCAATTATCAGACTAGTGAATTACAGTGTAACTACTAGTCTTATATATAAACTGATAATATAAGAGATGCTCAGGGTTTTAGTGTTGAGACACTG
>Ga0157364_1001882_pt1 | contig 18681 bp, 8 predicted proteins | sample AttsexASBM2_FD_111476 | JGI IMG/M metagenome (GOLD analysis project Ga0157364, IMG submission 111476) | Fungus gardens microbial communities from leaf cutter ant in Ribeirão Preto, State of São Paulo, Brazil - Atta sexdens ASBM2 | ecosystem: Host-associated > Fungi > Mycelium > Unclassified ...
AATTTTCATTTAAGAATTATTATTAATATAAACATATTAGAGAGAATTATTATTAAGAATTATTATTAATATAACCTATTAATATAAACATTGTATTATTAAAGGATGTTAAATAAAAAAGTAAAGATTGTTATTGCAGAAATAGATAGAAATGCAGAATTCGGATTTTCTTGAAATATACGCGAATTTTGTGTTGTGTATGCATGCATTTTATATATGAGATATCTCTTATACATATAAGCAAAAATGTTGTAAAAATGTATAAACAATTTATGTATTTTATATTTCTGATTGGTTCTCTCTCCTAAAATTATTTAAAAGATCTTCAATATAAGATCTGACTATGCATATAGGCAGAGAGAAATCTTCATTAATTTAATAGATTTTAGTTATTTCGATCAGTGATTTATTTTCATCAAGATATCAATCATGAAATTTTATCCTTAGGATAGAAAGTGAAAAGTGAAAAGTGAAAATTTTAACCATTGAAGTTAATGAAGAAATTTTTCACTTTTCGCTTTTTATTTTAGAAAAAAGGTTTCATGATTGATATTCAGGATTATCACAATGGGTATTGTTGTATAGTTTACATCTATTTCTTCAGAGGGCAGTAGTGCTGTTGCAGAAAAAAGGCCCTCAATCCTCTCTCTTTAAGTCTGTTCGCGTTGCTTGCACTTTTGATCTTCGCTTTCTCTCTTTTTAAAGCAAAATATGTATCTATCTCATTTTAAGTGCATATATTTGGGGATTTCATGCAACGTGAACAGACCTATTCTCTCTGAAAACAGAACAATTTAGAACGATTTAGAATCCCCTAGAGAATCTAGGTATTTTTTTCACTATATTGACGACCACGTGGTTATGTTTGAAGCCATTGGAGTACTTGGAGTTGACTTAGAGTAAAATAGTTCAGTGTATTATATCACATTTTTACCCGTACCAAGTAAGGAATTATACAAGATTATTTAAATAAGTAAAAGGATGCTATGTGGCTCGCTATAAAAACGGTCGATTCGTAATCAGTGGATCCTGAATTTAATTTTGATCTGTATTCTATTTTATACACTCGGTTTTATAGAGGAGAAGAGGATATTTGATTGAAGAATAAAGGAGTATGATACGAACAAATTAATTCGTTTTTTACAAGTATCAATAAGATAAAAAAATAATTTGAATGTATAAAGTGTGACAAAAATAATTTGATTTGTATGAAACATAACTTTATCTCATTCTTTTCAACATGCTTTCAAGTTTGCTAAGTCCTCAGATCAAGATCTTTGAAATGATTTGGATATACATTAAAACTGATTGTGAAGAATATTGATATTATAGGTTATATATGTTATATAGATTGATATATATATTATATATATAATATATTAAATTTGTTATTCTTTTATCTTATTAAAATAAGTTTTTAAAACATAATATGGAATCTATATATTCTTTCATTTACAATCTCTATTTTTTGATCATCGAATGGAAATCAGGACTTGAACCTAGGACTCGTCAATTGTATAAGTCAAATGCTCTCATGGAGTCACATACCATTCTCTAACATATTATTATCGGTCTTAGTATTCCAAGAATCAATTTTTTTTTTAAAGTCCGAGTTGAATTTGTATCTTGTAGTGCAATCGAAGATAGATAAAGTAAACAATGCTGGTATGGCATTGGCACAGAGTGATAATGAAGGTGACAGTGACTATGAAGAAAAAGAAGATGAATCAGACAGTAAAGAAATGAAGGCTGACACAGATGAAGCATCATATGATGCCGAATCTACTACAAATACAGGCTGGGCTGATGTTATGCAAAAGATTCTAAAAACAAATAAACCGAAGAGAAAAAAAACACTTGTACTGGCCAAGGCAAAAAAGTTGTGTGATATAAAAATAAAAGAGAAAGAAGATATTCCCTTTGAGATTGATGACATCAAAGAAGAGATCAAAACAGAATCAGATGAAGATATTAATAAGACAAGTGTTACATTGAATACTGCACCGACTAAATCAAGAATAATAAAAAACAGTGGTATTAGAATAAAACCATCCATTACAGATCGGGAGCATGAAAGAATGTTGCAAAAAATAGCCACAAAGTAGGTATTAAGTTTGTAAATTTTCTATCATTTATATATTGATAAATTCTTCATGTTATATTTTGCAGAGGAGTCGTGCAACTGTTTAATGCAGTAAGACAGCAACAAGTGGAAATTAAAAAGAAATTATCACAAGCAGGTCCTTTAGAAAGAAAACGCGAACAAGTATTTAAGAATATTGACAAAAACGCCTTTCTTGATATTCTTATGGGTGGCAGTAAAAGTATACCAATTGATAATGGTGTTAAATCTGAAAAGCCTGTTATGCAGACAGATGATAAAGACAAAGTGAGAAAATCTTTACATATAAGAAAGTATAAATAAATATTATGAATATTATAAATTAATTATTATTATTGATATTTTTTTTTAACGTGTTCAATATTTTTATGTTAATATTAGAAAAATAATAGTAATATACTATTTTACCTTTTTTTATGAACATTAAATTTTTTAATGCATTTATATGAAGGCCATATATAATTGTGTTTATTGATATTGGTACATTTTGTTTTACATTGCAATGTACAATTGTGTATAACAATAGAAATATGTTTGTTTTAAGAATCACAAAATGTGGAGTGTTCTTCGAGATGACTTTGTTATGGGGGCTAAGTTGAAAGACTGGGACAAGAAAAACATAGAAGAAGAGGATTCTTCAGCTCCTGAGGATATAAACAGCGATGTAGATTAAAAATAAGATCTTTGTCTTTTTTTATTTACGACTCTTTTAAATAACTTAGTCATAAAAATTAGTCATAAAAATGTCGATATCAGTTGTGTACATAGTTAATTGCATTGATATTTATTGGAATAAATATTGTGAATTGTAAATTAACTATGGATTTTCGAAACGGATTATTCCTTTACTCATAGCCTTCAACTTTCCAATAGATCTCTTATAAAATCAAATTATACCTGAGAGAATTGGAATCCGTTGACTACAAGTTGACTGTCTAAATATCTAAATAATGCGAATTGAGACTCTTGTTTACTCATCACTACTATCTTAAATTATCACATCAGAAATGAAAAAAATAGAAATAAAAATTCTTGTAAAATATATTAAAATGAAAATATATTTCATTGAAGCACAATAGATAGACTTGTTAACTATACCGGAAATTTCTTTTATTTCTTTAATTAATAAATAATCATATATCTAAAAATGAATTATGAATATATATATATATATAAATAATAAAAAACGAAATAAATTATAATCATAGTTCTGACAAACTATCAAATTAATAATATATAGATATAAATATAATTTAATTTCTCCCTGAAACAAAAAGATAGTTTTCAGTCATCTTAATATAAATCTACGCTATTGATTGCAAATATTTTATTAAAAACTATTTCTATTAAAATATAATGTAATTTGTAAGATTTTTTGTTGCATTTTCTCGTTTTTGACGATCTGAGAGTGCTAAACAGGAAACCTCCCCAAAAACCTAAATATAAATTTATTGATTTGTGCATTCATAGAGTATAACTGGCCTTGCCTTCCGTTTTTTACAGTTCAGTATTCATAATTAAATATAACAATATATATGTACAATGTAAAGTATATTTCTCATTATCAGAAACAAAATTTAAATCGATATCATTTATTAATTTATTGATATATTGATCGTTTATATTTAAGGGGATATTCTTTTTCGATAAAATAACATTATATCTTATAAAATAAGTTGCTTCTTATCGTTTTATTATGATTCAAAATAAAGGAAGAAAAAAGCTTGGTCGAAATAATCAGCTATTGTAAAACGAAAAATTCTGTTATCTATATATTGTTCATTTAGCAATCTAAAAACTAGGAAGGCACACAGTATTTATATACGCTTCACGCACAGAATTTTATTCTCAGTATCTCTCGGTCAGTGATTTGTCCCTATGATACACGGTAACAGTGACAACGTGTGTATAACTTTTATATTCCTTTTATAATTATCTTACGTATATATGTGTACATAAGAAGTGTATCTAAAGCCAACACTGTTCACTTTCTGAAATATGCTTCGATTTGATGTTTTGATACTTTGCTGTATCTGATAATCCAATTTCAATACAGATCTTTCTTTGGTTCTTGAAACTCCACTAATATATAATACGTTTCACTTAACTGTTTTTCTTAATTTTCGTTATATTATTTCATTTTTTTTCTTAGTCAGATTTTCTTTATCAGACATTTCCATCTTATCACTTTTCACAAATATTAAATATCGTTCGATGTATCCAACGGATAGTACCATTCAAAAATAGTGAGAAGAGTGTATTTTATAAATAATATAAGAAGCATATTATTTTTTAAATGGTATAATACCATTTAATGGGCATGATATCTGTTTAGCTTATCTATAAAATATCAAAGGGAAGGAAACTGCTCATGATCATGATTAAATAGTTGTGGGTGATGCTTGTGAAACTTAAGCGCGCTTGTTAAAGTCTGGACGGACTGAACTAACTTTGCTATGATTCATTTGTTAGATTTCAACATAATATTTCCCATACAAATGTTCACATTTAAAACTGCTCGAATTTTGTGATAACTTCTTGTGATCGATGTTTTCTTGTCAGGAAGGATTTCGATTATGTAACGTAATTTATAGCATGATTGAAATCTTTATCTACGTTATTTTGTAAAAACTGTACTTTGGTATTTTCAATATTTCACATTATCCAATATGTCTCAAACGAACTTGTGATTATCTCTTATGTTTTCTTTTTTCTCTTTCCAATCTTTTCTGGTCACCATACATTATATACTTTCAAGAAAAAATCGTTGTTCAATACTGTATGATCATTTGTCAGAAATATGCATGTGTGTGTGTATGTACGTGTATGTGTGACGAATTTTACTAGACTGTCGCGTACAATTATATTGTCACATATATATATACATATACAGTTATAACATCGTCTTATATTTTCTGCACAATGCAATATTTATCTTGTAACCATAACTTTTCGACTCAATTTCCATAATTCTTAATCTTGGATATCAACTTATTTGTGTGTAAATATGATTGAAACAATATCTTATAACTTAAAATAGAAACTTGTCGCAATTTCTGTTAAATTGTCTTGTCACACAACTTACTTTCTCTATCGTGCGAGATGTTATATACCGTATATCAAATTCATATGGTATAAAGGGAAATAAATTCCTTTTCACGAAATTAAAAGAAGACGTTATTAATTACAAACTGGAATGCTATCACATTCTTAACAAGCTCTTAATAAAGGTGATAAAGATGAAAATAATTTTTGGTCATAAACGTTTCTTCAAATTTGAATTATGTCTGATTTGAAGAATCAAACGAAATTTTCTACGTACTTTTAAAGCATTTCTGACAATGTCCGGTTAATGCCCCTTTTGGCAATCACTCGAAAAAATGTGAACGCACAATTAAAAGTCTAGATTATACTCTGCTCTCGCGAATATCGGCGAGCGCGCCGAAATTACCGGCCTCTTCGTCGGGATATTGAACTGCCTCAGCTTCGTTCTGATTTCTGTCTTCATTCTCCAGTCGCCTGTTCCTCACAAAGTATCTGGGATCATCCTCAACAATATTGCGATTGATTTCATCTTGCAATTGGGGATGATCAAGATGCAGATTCCTCACGTTCTGATCCTCGCGATACATTCGAGATCGCTGATCTTCATCGATACGTCTATCTCGCGCAGCCTCGATTTCTTCGGAATCAGGCAATCTGACGAAAACTTGATGTTGATCTCCATCGCGATTCAATGAATTCCTGCGACTATCCTGGCTCAATCTGGAAGCGCTGCGGGCGCGATTCCTCGTATTCATCAGTTCATTGCCGGCGACTTGATAATTGTTACGGCTTGCATGCCGATGATTCTCGTTCTCGTCGAGCGGAACGCGGAAAGACATCTCGTCGTGAGACGCGCGGAAGGTCTCGAGGTTCGCATCGTTACTGGAGACCCGCGGCATCGTCTCTCGACTGAGTCGATAGAGACTAAGTTCGTTGTCCACGTAAAAGTTATCTAATGGATTGCTGATAATGGATGGATTGCGCGAAACGTTCCGTCGCGGGTAGCTCTGCAGACTAGATAAACTTGTCACCGTAGCATAAGGATGATATCCAGATATCGAGTTTAATGGATTACCAATGATATGCGAACAGTTGTCTAGACTCTGCATCTCAATCTCTTCTTTGCCATCACGACAGTAACTATGCATATCAATTTCATGCGGTAAATTGGCGAATCTGCGAATTGAGTCAAATTTAAAATAATCAATATTAATAAAATAGTTATTAATAATTAATAAAATTAAAAATAATTTTCTGGTTTATTTTAAAATAATGTACCTGTGTAAAAGGATGTCAGAATATGAAGGAGGCATGTCAGTTTCCTCTTTCCCGTAAATACTCTCATAAGTAGGCGGCGGGAAACATCCGACTGAACCTAAGCTATCTTTGCTAGGTGTTTCAGCATCCATTTCGAGGATACTGCCTTGACTGCTCTGTAACTGATGACGATTTACGCTTCGTGGATTTCTCTGAGCGCGCAATACACTATCACCAAGTTCCACCAAGTCTAAACCTGCCAAGAATTTTATACTTGTTTTATTTACTCTAAAGAAAATCATCAAAATTTTGTGGCAAGAATTTTACAGCAAAATATATGTATTGACTCTTTATAATTTATATGATAATTTATTTTATCAAATCATATATATTTAAGAAACGATCATCAACGTAGATTGTATTAAAATTCTTTCATTGCAGATACTTCACTTAAAAACTACAAAATTTAACGTTTTCTCGCTCATTTTTATACGTAATATATTTGATGCGAATTGATATTATCAAGGATATGTTCTACTTGGCTCTCACAACGTTGGCGATCATTTGTCTTTGTTTAATATTTGATAAACAATAAGAAATGATTCAAAGAGCATTGCGAATGCCAAGTGGAACGGAGTTCAAGAAATTCTTTAATATCATTTTTAATTTACAAGCAAATTTATTTCTTACTTTTTAATCCTTTATATTATTTTCTAAATAATGGATTTTACTATTTTAATTCGCTCTACTTGCGTAGTCGCTTTCCTCAATTTCAGAATCCTAAATTTTACCTGTAGGATCAGTCTGGAACTGAGTGAAAATTGTGCCGTCGACAACAAGCATTCTGCCATGTGGCAGGAGGATGATTGTCGGCGTTGCTACCATGGCCTGATCGCTGCCGCCGAACCGTGGATCCGGATCAGGATCTTCCAGACGACAGCAGCAATGTCGTCTGCATAGGGATCGGCAGAAGGGCGCACCCCAACAGCAATAAGCAAAGATGAAGCACAAAACGGCAAGCATCACCATAAGGGCGGCCACTCCTTGACCTTGTTGAGCGGCCGCGAGGGTCGGCCCGCCGGCGACGCCGGCGACGCCGACGCCGACGCCGAATCCACCACTACTGCTCATTTCACCTATAATTAAATAGTTGATCTTATTTCACAACATATGTTTTATTTATGAAAGGATATTTATGAAAGGATTATTTATGAAAGAATTTATATATAAAATCATGTGGCTTATTAAATCAAATTTTCAAAATTCTTTTTTGAATTTCTTAACAAAAAATTTATTGGATATCTTACTTTTTCCACAATAAATTACATATTTTTAATGAAAAAATTAAAATTCTTAATTTCATCTCTTTTATAATAATTGTCTTTTAATTACAAACAAGTTTGAATAAATCAACATAATAAAATTATATAAATATAAATTTTTATATAAATATAAAAATCTATATTTATATAATTTTATTGTAATTTTTTTAGGTTTGTAGGTTATAAATTTTCTTTATTTTATTATAGCATTAATTAAAAAATCTTTTTCTTTATTCATATAATATAGACAGGAATATAATTATTGATTATTAAGATAAGATTATTAAGAGTGCTTCATAAAATAAGTAAACTATAACTAATTATCGTTGATCTGTGATTATATACATTAAAATTTCGAATTTAAATTATTTCCTGTTTGTCGTATACCTTATGAATAGCGATGAATATTACGTAAACGTGGGCGAAACTGTTTTACGTGCGTGAACTCTCTCTTATGCTAATAGGTCGAATTTCATAGTTCTCCCTTTGACGACGGTGAAAGTAAAGCTTTATGCGATCATCGCAATATATGTATTACATAGGCATCGAGAGAGTAGGGCAAGTATCGGACACAGTCGATCAATCTTTATGCGCGCTCGCGTGTAAAGTTTTACAACACCACCTAATCTTCACGCTCTGTGTGACTAAAGATAATGCTAAAAAAATATAGACACAACTTGATAAGAAACTGATCTTATAGCTCGAGAGAGCATAATGATGCACTTGTATTTAAACAACATATTATTAAACTACAGATGGTGATTACTATGAAATTAATCCATCGACTTCCAAATATGTAATGATCATTATTTTACATATTGTACATATTATTTTTTATTAATAAATCATTATATTATGGACAGTATAATGAATCATAATAAAATATAAAATAAATTTATTAATGAATAAATGATTTTTTCGTAGAAACGATAAGAAATTAATCAACATGCAATAAATTTTAATTATTTATTTAATATATATATTGTTAATATATATATTGTTAATTCGACATAATGCTAATTAATTATGTTTATCCGTTCATTAATATTTCTTCATTAATATTTAAATGTCTCTCTCTCTCTCTCTCTCTCTCTCTATATATATATATAAAACAAAACAAAATAAAATAATTAAAAATATATGAGATTTGCTATATAAAAATTTCTTACAATTTTTACATAATTAAAACAAGACTATAATAATAAAATAAAACCTCAGGGATGATTTACCTTGAACGGTGATGTTGTGAAGCCAAGCGATCCCCGTGGTGGTTGCTGACTCTTTAGTTCTGTGCGATCCGTAAATCATAAAAAGTGACTGAAGACTCGTTGAATTTGTCAATCTGAGAGGAGACTAAGTCTTCTCAAGAGAAACGGTAACGATACGATCACATTGACAACTCGCGTATTTCAGCACGTGGACGATGACCGGATGCGCTTCTGCCGCGATAAACGCATCTCTCGTGCGATGCACCGCGGGATGCATCGAACTTGGGTTTCTCGTCGTGATTCTCGTTGTACTTTTTGAATCTCGCGTTCGTTATATCGCACAGATCAATTAGTTCTTTGGCATCGTTGTAAATTCTTTAATCTCGGAATTAATATCCAGAGTAATCTATGGATTTTTTAGCAATCGTGAAATAAAGAGGACGCGAGTGTAGTTCGCATCGTTTGTAAGCTGAAATTTAAATTAATTTCATTTATACATTTTTAAGTGCCTGTATTACATCAATTAATAAAAAAAATAGTTGCTTGTAAGGATGTAAATTTAATTTGCAAATTTAATCCGCGATAGACGCGCAAATTGTTAATTTAGTTTCGTTAAATCGTAAAAAAAGTCACGCGATTTGAAATTCGTATAATAACACACACTTATTACGATTCACTAATGTTGCAGCACTATCATTTGTAATTTTATTGTCCAAAAGGACTTGTTACTAGTATTAATTCGTGCTGTATTGCGTTCGATATGGCACATGTATAGATTTCAAGCACAATTCGACGTGAGATACGTTAAATAGAAGCTGCCACACTGCCATCGTCAAGACACTCTTGACCCATTTCCACAACGTCCCCACTTTATGTGCATCAACCTGCTACGCAGCTTCTCCAACGATATCTCTATTTCTCAATCGAGAGAAACGTCACTTATTCGACTTCTTTTTTGACTCTATTGTGCCTGTCGCCAACCCTGCACTCGATATAAGCAACCCCTTGGAACGTTTCACTTCCTTTCCTCTCCCCCCTCTCTCTCACTCATTCTCTCTCTCTCTCTCTCTCTCTCTCTCTCTCTCTCTTTCTGAGATTTATCTTGATTTATCCCTTCAATCGTCTCTTAGATATCCGCCCTATTTGTTAAGATAGTCTAAAGTTTCCAAGTGAAAAATCGATATATTCAGTTTCGAAGATTCTTTTCTCTTTCAAGAAAAATGTCTTCGCATTTGTGTTTTTTAGATATAAAAAAAGATCCTAGGGAGTCTCTGTGAAAATTTGAGAAGGAAAGCGCACTAAGAATCTCTCGAAACATGCACGATCGATCACATATTCTTTTCTCTCTTCATATAAAGTTCATTAACATTTTATTGAAAGATATCACAGCGTTCAAGTCTCTTATATGTAAGATAAATGTTGAAAGTATTAAAATAACTGGGAGAGATTTTAATTTTATGAAATAATAAATAAAGAGTTATCTTCTATATTCCTTACTTCTCGGAAATGACTTTAAAAACAGATAATGCGTGTATTTATTCAGAAATGATTAAGAAAGCTTTATTATGGTCACGAAAACCTATTTCTTATTTTCTATCTCTGTAACACGATCGTCGATGCTTCTTCCCTTTGGGAAATTTATTCGTCGTCCTTTGGGAAATTTTGTTGCATCCACTTTCGTTGCCCAGTCTCTTCACATCGAACAGTCTACATGTCTCTCGTTACTTGACGTCATCGACTGCGGAATAATACGCGTCATATTATTTACCATCGATACTATTCACCAGTGTATCCTTAAACCCGAAAGATGATACGGAAGATTTGTTATCTCAACGCAATAAATGCCATCATGTGCGAATCGCGGAGATATCGCATCAGTTTTGATCCAATTTTGCTGTAATTTCTCCGCTAATTATCTTGCGCCGTTTATATCATACTTATATCATGATTAGATCACACAGTGAAGTGGTAATTAATCTTATTACGTGTAAATATAATTATTTCTATCGATAAATTATTAATTAACGCATCATGTCTCTCGTTATGTTAAAACTTATGAATTTATACTATATTTTGAAAAAGAATCACTTAATGTTGAGATATAATAAGTTCTCCGAGTGTCCGAAATTGTTTTCTGTGTCGCTCTTCGATAAAAACACTTCAATGACCTAAATGCAGTTTCAATGTATTTAATGTAATATACTCAACTGCATCAATTTTTGTAATTCAAACTTTCAAAAACTTTTCGTTTTCTTTGGTAAAATTTAAAAATCCTATTTCGTTCTATTCGCTGAGGAACCCATTCACAATGACCCAGATCCACCCTTGACGACACGTTCGAACATCCATCACATAATCACTTCACTCGCATGTCCATGAGCGTCTCTTTTCTTCCTAAATCCTGTTATGTTCACGTTTTCACTCTGCAGAACTTCTCATCACAAGTATCGATTTCACGTTTTATAATATGCTTGCACCCCGTTGATGTTTATTCGTGCATTTTGTATGTGATATATATATATATATATATATCTGTGTGTGTGTGTGTGTGTGTGTGTGTGTGTGTGTGTATCTTTTTTCCTTTTAAAGATTTCTCCCTATAATAATATTCTTAGCTCAAGGGACGCACCGATTCATTCCCCTTTCATGTCCGTTCTCCACAGGTCGCCCGTCGTTGAACATCGATCCCACGTCAAGCGTACGTCGATGTGTTTTCGTGTCGCGATTAATAACATGCGTTTTACATCTCCCTCGCGAGTCGATAGTACAACGAAACGTGAACGTCGGTGTCACGACGCGACGTCGGTGATGAGAACGCCGCCAGGCCAGTGGGGCTACCTATCACCCATCCCGAAGTCACTCGAAGGGGTGCAGCAATCCCGTCGCAGTTCGCCCTGTTCGTTTCACTGCGCACACGTCGGCGGTGGACTCGTCGGCGCGATTCCACCTTCCTCACTCTCGTCGTCGTGTCGGTGTAAACCCCTGGAAGGCAGTAAAGTCGAGAAGATGTATATTTTTTTATCTACAAGATGTAATAGGATCTGTCTAGACAAACTTGTAATAAACACATATATGCATAAATATTATTCAATTACATTTTATGGGCTTTTATAATAGAAATGCGATTGGACAATATTTTTTATGTATATTATGCGGCTATACAAGTCTGGATAAACTCTTGATTGCTATGTAATTTGAAGCTTTTGATGAGAAGCATCAAAGAGAAAATCAGTCTTCAAAATTGCGACCTAATTTTATTTCTCAACAAGAACTTCTTAAGCATTAATAAAGTATAATGTAATTATAAATTGAAATAAAAGAGTAGATAATATTAGTCATTTATAAAGTTAATAATGTAATAATCGATACTCAATATTTTCACACATAAAATATAACGTATCTTCGGTATCTTTGAAGTTAGCGTAATAATCAATTTGAATTAAATATTTTCATACACAAGTAGATATAATATTTTTTGTACGTATCCTCTCTGAAAAATAAAAAGCGTAGAGAATGACAGAAGTGTAAATGAAACTTTTATAGGTGAACGAAACATAAAAGAACTATTAAACTTTTCTTTTTATGTGTCATTCTCTTTTCATCCCTTAAAAACCTCGTTTATTGCTTTTACTATTTTTTCTCTTATACGTTAATGCCCTTATATTTATTTTTGTCGGATGATAATCATGTATTCTATTGGATGTTAAAACATTATAAAATAATTTTTATAAATATATCTATTATAATTTATAATAAGCTATATAAGTCTAGAATTAATAAATCTTTTATAAACATATTTTTTTTCAATTGTAGAAAAAATTACAGTAAAATAATTTTCTTCAAAAAATTTTTATAGATTAAAATGCAGAAATACTGTTTACTATTTTTTTAAAATTTTTTATATATGAATTCTAAAATATTCTAAGATTTTCTTATTTTATAATCTCTGAAGAAATATCTTAAACGTTTTCAAATTTTGTAACATTTTATCAGAAATTTTAGAATAATTCAAAATTCACATAGATGAAGAATTTTAGAAAAAAATGTAGACTTGTTTGACCCTTCTAAAAAAATATTTCAATTTGTATTAAAAAATCTGAGAAATTTTCTAAACAGTTACAATTATATAACAGTTTTGAAAAAATTTGAAACTTACGTAAAATTCTAAAAAATTCTCAGAAAAATTTTCATCAGAAATAATAAGGAGCAATGATCAAATTTTAAAGAGCAAAAAGAAGCGACAGATCAAAATAATCGCGACCATTCACATCATTGTCAAAAAATTATTTTTCTTCTTTCGATAGCCAAGTATCTCGACAACAAATCGACAATTGCGTGAGTAAATTTGTTTTAAAAGTTTTAAAAGTAGATTTTTATCATCGTGTATTGCTTATGCTCGAAAAGCTCAACCAGAGAGAGCTCAAATAATCGCACATGCGAAACACAAAGTAGCAACAATATAACTGTTTTCGATTTGACGTTCAATTGATTCATCTGTTTCATGTGCATCCATTTGGATGGACTATAATGTGGAAGCACTTGAGAATTCAAAAATTAATACAATATCACTGAAATAATCATCATAATATACATATTTATAATCTCTGCGAGATTTCAATGATTCCAGAATTTAATAATCTTTTATTAAAATTTCAAAATTAATATTAATAAATTTTTTAAACATGTGTTTTCTCTTTTAATTATGGAAAGTCGAAGAAATAAAATACGATCAAGATGTTGTATTACATTCAAATGCAAACGTAAGGTTGATAATTTATTGCTACTTTTCGTTCTACAATATGCATTAATGATTCGCCGACATATTCCGTTTTAACCGCCTAATAACAGGCAGATAATAAATATTTTATTGTCTGGATTCGAGCAACAAGTTAAAAACAATTTGTAAACAACACTGATTGATATAAAATAGATTATAAGCATATTCTATAGATTCGAGAATTTAGTTGAGAAACAACATAAAAAAATTAGTACTATGAAATATAATAAATTGAAAAATGGATTTAAGCGAAAGATTGCATGTGATGCAAGCACGTAATAAACACAAGTGGTTAACAATGTGAACACGTTTGTTCGTTACGTAAAAAGCAGGTCAAGTGGATAGTATCGATTTTATTCAAATTCCTGGTTTTACTTAATAATGAAGGAAAAATTAATAATGAAAATTGACTGAGTTAACAATAGACAAATTCTCAAGAGTAGAATACGATACAATAGTTGAATAACTTCTCTTTTAAAGTTCTCTGTAGAAAATATAATTCGAGGTTAACGTGCGTTATTTTGGATTAATTTCATAACGCGAGATATAAATCTCGTATTGCGTTGTTGTAATTACACATAATTATGCGAAATTGGCAGAGCATTTGCTTTTGACTATGAATATTTTCATTATTAAACAATAAAAGTCGACACGTGGCAAAATTTTTTAAAACAGAATGAATTTCTCAACGGCATACGACTACAATGCGGGATGTTGGAAGCTAATATTTTATATTTTAATCACATAACAATTAAATTATTTATTTAATTAAAAATATAAAATATTAGCTACCAACATCCCGCGTTGTAGTTTATACCATTGAAAAATTCATTGTTTTAAAAAATTTTACCACGTATCGATTTTTATTGTTTAATAATGAAAATATTTATAGCCAAAAGCAAACGCTCTGCCAATTTCGCATAATTATGTGTAATTACACTAAAATGAACTTCCACAAATGTTTTTTGCTAGCAAATAAATTTTAAATCTATCAATAGATACTTTTAACTTTTATCAAATTGATTAAAACCTATGAACTTACAATATCAACATTATTTTTTAATTTGTCATAAAATAACTTTATTTTTTGTATAGTTTAAACAATTTTCCTCAAATAATTGTTCCGATTTAAAAAAAAAATAAAGGGACAAAGCGAATTAATAAGATGCGGAAGGATTTAAATATTTTGAAGGTTGGGGCCAATTTATCGATCTTGATGATGTGAATTAACATTATTCATGACATGCACGTATTATATAATCACCCAATATGACATAATGGCACAATTCATCTTACTGCATACAGGAGTCAGTCTTTTTTAAATTTATCACTCCTTTGATATAACTCTTATGTTGTATCATAATCAAACTTAATTTTTATTGCTTTCATTACATAACACCTACCGCAAACATATTTCTAAAAACAAATACGATATACACCATTTTACAGCCTTGATTATAATATATCAACAAACATGATTTTAATATTTAACAATTTGAATATTATTCTTTATTATCTGGCAAGATTTGAAGGAGCCAGTCCTTCCAATTTTGGATCTCTTCACGACTCAACTCGTGCTCCATATTTTGTAGTGGCACAAATTTCACGTTTACTCCAAGATCCTTCAGATTCTTAGCACTCTCTTCAGCCCATTTAATAGGAACCAAAGTATCTGCTGTGCCATGATATTGAACAAGTGGTATCTTGCTAAATTCTGGTTTCATTTTCAAATACTGTAATTAAATATGAATAATAAATAAATCTTGTATAGAATAAAAAGCTATTCCGTCAATTTTAATTTTAAAGTGATATTCACAACAGCAAAAAATATTTCTTTGCGACGAAGTGCTTACAAATATATATACTGTACAAACCTGACTGCTTCTTGAGAGAACACAAGCAAATCTTCAAATATTCAATATGTTCAAGACTGTTTATTAGCGAAGAAAATAGCTTTGTAATTATTATAAAATTCTTTAACATAATTGATTTATACTTTTAGAGTGAGGAATTCAGGACACACCAATCATAAATTGTACAACAATTGTAAAGCTATTTTTCTTACGGAATACAGCCAAATATAAACAGTGTTATGTAAAATAAACAAAATGCCTTTCTTTATTCTATATTTACCTCATAGACTATAGAATCCTTATTCAAAAAGGAAGACATAGCGAAACAGCCAGCTACGGTTGGTCGGTATCTATATGCTAAATGCAATGCAAGACAGCCACCCATCGAAAATCCACCCAGAATGATTCTGCTCAACGGAATTCCATCATTTATTTCGTTGTCAATCCATTCTGATACCTTTTCACACATGGAATTAATTGACTCTAAGTGTTCTGGAACTTCATTAGATATTGCTGCACGATCAAACCATACATTTTGCATCTATAACAAAGTTTTAATAAAATCAAGTATAATGAAGTAAAATCAAGAAATTATGAAAAGAATATCCTGGAATCTCTTGACTAATAAATCACTAACAAAAAACTTTCAAATATATTTATAAACAAATATTTATATATATGTATTATATATATATATTCTTATTAGATTTATATAGATAATTAGATACAAATGTAAAAATCAAATATTCCAGGTTCACAATTATTTCACAGTTAATCATAATTATATCCTATTACCATTCCATTGTTAGGTGTGTAGGGTTGACTAGGTGCACTAAGATAAATTAATTTTATATGTGGAAACTGTAGAATTTCTCTATTAAGAATACGAATCCATTCTGAGAAATTTTCTGCTGTGTCACCTGCAGAAATGAAATTGAATGCAATGAAAAAAAATTAGCAGTTACAGCAAATCTTAAAAGTTACAGCTATCTGAAAAATTCAATTATGTTTTTTTGTTTATTACAATTACACAATTAGATTATTACCAGAACCATGAAAACAAAATACAGTAGCAGTATGTTTTCTTGTGGCTCGTACGACATATCCATTTAAAACTCTTCTGAATCTCTCCATTTTCTCGATGCAACTTATTTATTGCTTACTATTTGTTTTAGCATCAACTTCTCTCGTGATTTTTAAATGATAAAGATACATAAATAAATTCTACATTAAACAATACCTTACAAATTCATTTTAATATCACTTTATTACTTCTATATATTATATATTATGGTGGAAGAGAGAAGATGGTGTGGAAACTAGTGTGCAGTTAGTCTCTCTCTAAATTTCCGCTCTTTCTGTCTATGGATGTGATTCATCATGAAATTCAAGAGCTACAACTGTGAAACGCGAAACATAGGGCGGTATTCATAGTCCGATTTTATTTTTAATTGTCTTAAGTATAATGTCTTAAGATGTTAATACAATCCTCGGATTGACTTACGACATCTTAAGATTGAATTTAAAACAGTCTTAAATATAAGAATCGACTATGAATACCGACTTGTTACGCATCGTAAAGTTGGTACCGAATCTTTCCTTTTGTCAAAAGGAGCAAGTGCAGATAGTGCAGTAACTTTACTGTAATGTGATTGGTCACTACGCCATCTCGATACTTCGAGAGTCGCGATATGCGATATTGCGATTCTCGAAATGTCGATCTTCAAAATCAAGTAATATACCCGCCTAAACGAGTAAAGTAAACTCACCATGATGGCTGTAGATTCAACTCGTATCGGTAAGTGCCAATATTTTTGCAGATAATTAATTTCTAAAAGTGCATTAGCTCTCCAGAAATTATGGTAAATATCTGAAATGCCATGCCTTTGCCGTTTGTACCACATCGTGTGTGTATGTCAATAATCTGGAGAAAATATAACCCATAAACACAGACCTATCAAAACGAGTCATAATAGGTTTATTTGCGTCGCATGCTCTAACATGCTCTAAAATGCTCCTACTATAACATTTACTCACTCTAATGCGCATTTGAAGTGAGTAGGAGTTATAGCAGGAGTACATTGGAGAAAGCGACGCGAACAAACTTAATAACGTCCAAATGACGTTAAAATGAAATTAAAATGAATCGTTACTTTGATCAAAAAATGATTTTTAGCAAATTATCAGTTATTTTTACGTCATTTGGTGACTTCTGTTTTACAGACCATTAGGCACTAGAATTGAGAAATTATGTATTACTTTATATAAATTAATGCCGTTTTTTCGATTTCGATTGTCATTTTTTTCTATTTGTCTTTACATTTTTATAGTAACGATTACTATAAAAGTTACTATAAAAAACTAACAGTCAGTTTTTTTCAGCTAGGTTCAGTTCTTTTATAGTAACATACATACATACATACATATATATATATATATATACAGGAAAATTTTTGTCAGTCGCTTTTGAAAACTTTCCAAGCCAAATATCAGTCTTGAATAATTTTTTACTCAAATACTGTCAACTTTATAGAAAAGCTGCAAGAGACAAAAGTCATTTATTTTCTTCTCATAAAGTTCTGAGAATTTTTTCAGAATTTTTTCAGAATTTTTTAATACCGTTCTCGTGTTAGTAAAAATAAGAAAATGCAGTACTATAAAGTTGATAAACAATTTCGAAAAAATTCTTAGAATTCTATGAAAAGAAAATAAATGATTTTTATCTCTTGCAGTTTTTATGTAAAGTTGATAATATTTGAATAAAAAATTATTCCAAGACCAATATTTGGCAATTTTTAGTACAATAATTAATATTTTGTTAACTTATGCGAAAATTGCAAAATAGTAGAGGACTTTTCGACTCAATTTAGTCCGCTCTATCTACACAAAAGCGATAGCCAAAAACTTTCGGAAATACTCTATATATATATATTCAGGAAAAAATGTTTTATATATAATTATATAAAATTATATATAAAATTTATATACAATTATGTAAGATTATATATAATTTTATATAAAATTTTTTTTCCTCTGTGTGTGTGTGTGTGTGTGTGTGTGTGTGTGTATGTGTGTGTGTGTGTGTGTGTGTGTATGT
>Ga0157364_1001883_pt1 | contig 18680 bp, 8 predicted proteins | sample AttsexASBM2_FD_111476 | JGI IMG/M metagenome (GOLD analysis project Ga0157364, IMG submission 111476) | Fungus gardens microbial communities from leaf cutter ant in Ribeirão Preto, State of São Paulo, Brazil - Atta sexdens ASBM2 | ecosystem: Host-associated > Fungi > Mycelium > Unclassified ...
GAGAATAATTTTATGATACAGACACAAATCGACTAATGTTTCTATGGGGTTATGTTGACAGATGCCCAAGTTTATTGTATGACGTCTATGATCTATTTATTTCGACCACCACTTACCGCTAAAACCATCTATAGGAAAACAGCGAAAGCAAAGTTGTACACCTAATATTATTTTTTTAATCCAATAAAATTGTAAAGAAGTAAAAGAGATTAATAATAAAATATTTTTAATTATTCGATTAATAAATAATTAAAATAAGATAAAGTTTAAATTTAACAATTTATTAGTATGAAGAATATTAAGATTAAGATAAATTAAATTAAGAATTAATAAATAATAGAGAATTTTTCTCTATATTTAGAGTATGAGTCTAAAAGCTTTGGAATTTAGCTTACTTACTTTATAAATAATAATAAATATAAAAAATATTATTTAATAGTAAAAATTTTATTTAACCAAGTTTATAATTTATTGTATAAGCGTAAAAAGATAATATATATAAGAAAGAATAAAAATAAAAATTAAATATAAATAATGTTATAATTAGAATAAATAAAGTATTATAAATGATAAAAATATTAAAATAAATTAATTGAATAAAGAGAGAAAAATAAAAATTAAGTTTTAAATTGAAAAATATAAAAAATTTTAGTTTTAAAAAATTTTAGTTTAAAGAAAAATAGTTCATTTACAGTGAAAAGATTTTAGAGTGAAATTAAAAAACTTAAAAATAATCATAGAAAATAAAATATTAGTAGTTAAAAAAAAAATAATGATAAATAAGAAATAATAAAAATAAAATTTTATACATAAAAAATTTGTTAATTATAAATTAATTAATTATATGGATATATAAATAATTTAAGTTATTGTACAAATATCAATAAATAAAGAACAAGATTAATAAATAATTAAAATAAAAATATAATTAAACTGTAAGAATGAAATTTATTTAATTATTTATTATTAAGAAAGATTGAAAAGGATGATTAGTATCAAATAAAATTAATATGGAAAATAAAATAGGGGGAAAATGATGAAATAATATAATTTATATTAAAAATATTTTATTAGAATTAATTATTAAATGATAAAAATAATTATTTATAATAAAAAAATAATACGTAAAAATTTATAGTATGATTTTAAAAATTATATTAATTTTAATTATAAAAAAACAAATATAATGAATAAAAAATTAATAATTAAATAAATTATAATTAATAATAAAATAACGTAAAATAAAATAATAATTTAATTAATATTATTAATTACTATAAAAAAATTTTTTTTTAAATCATTAAATTAAAATACTAGTATATATAAAATTATAATCAAATATTTTTAAAAAAAGAAAATGTAAAAAGATCATGGTAAATAAAAATAATATTAAAAAAATTAATTTAATGATAAAATTATTTTAATTTAAATGACATGTGACGATAAGATATATTAAAGGAAAATAAATTTAATAATAAAATTATTTTAATTTAAATGACATGTGAAGATAAGATATATTAGAGGAATATAAACTTAATAAAAGAATATAAATTTAAAGTTATTTTAATATTAATAATATATAAAAATAAAAAAAATATGTGTATATTTTATAATAATAAATGTAAATATAAATATATAGATGTAGGGATGATAGATATAAAAATAATGTAAAGATTGATAAGGAAAGTTAATTTAGATTAAAATAAAAGTTTTTTAGTAAAAAATTAATGTAAAAAAATTTAATTTATGTTTAAAAAATTATTTTATAACTATGAATATAAATAAAATTTGTAAAAAATTTTAAAAATTTAAATAAATTTTTTTAAATATAGAAAATAATATTTATAATGAATATATTTAAGAAATTAAATTATATTAAAAAATGATAAATTTTAGTGCCAGCAATAGCGGTTAAATGTTATACTAAATATTATAAGTATATTTAATTAATTAGTATTAAGGAGATAATAAATTTGATAATAAATTATTTTTAATAAAAATAATTTTTTATATGGTGGAATATGTAAGATATTTTATATATAAAGAATAATTTATTTTTTGAGATAATTAAATTATAAGTGAACTAGGATTAGATACCCTATTATTATAAAATAAAATTTAAAAAATAAAAAATAAATGTGAATCATTAAATTTAAATAATTTAAATAATGAAATTTATTATTTATAATATTTATAAATTTCTTATTCTTTATCTTTCCTCACAACTTGTAATTACTAATAATTACTTAAATCACATTCTTAAACAGCCCACTTAAGTCCCAACTTCACTTATTGCTGCATTATCTTAAAACTTAAACTTTTATCTTTACCTTACCCTATTCTATTAAACCTATCTAACATAATTAATTTTTTTAACTTATTATATCGGTCAATTCCGGTCAAAAAATCGACCAATTCCGGACTAAATTTGAACGGTAACTGAAAAATTGACCATTTCTATTAAAAAAATATGCCAATTCCAATCAAAACAATAACTAATTCCTGAGTGAATTTGGATGTTAAACTGAAAAATTATTCATTTCCAGTAAATTTGGACATTAAACTATAAAGTTGTCCATTTCCGATTAAAATACCGGCCAATCCCGGCAAAAAATCGACCAATATCAGATAAAATTTCGACGTAAACCTGAAAAATTGTTCATTTCTATTAAAAAAATATGCTAATTACGGTCAAAATAATAGCCTATTACAGATCCAATTTGGATGTTAAAAAGAAAAATTGTTCATTTCCAGTAAAAAATCACTCAATTCTGGGCAAAAAACTGACCAATACCGGACAAAATTTGGATGTTAAACTGAAAAATGAACCTTTTTCAGTGCAAAAATCGATCAATTTTGGACAAAAAATTGACAAATATCAGACAAATTTTGGACGTTAAATTGACAAAGTGACCATTTCTATTAAAAAAATAAACCAATTCCGTTCAAAAAATCGAACAAATCAACCAAATTGAACCAAATTGGACTTTAATCTGAAAAATTGAACATTTCTATTAAAATAATATGCCAATTCCGGCAAAAAATCGACTAACATCAGACAAAATTTGGACGTTAATCTGAAATATTGACCATTTCAGATAAAAAATAAGCCAATACTTGTCAAAAAATCGACTAATACCAGAGAAAATTTGGACATTAAACTGTAAAGATGTCCATTTCCGATTAAAATATCGGACAATTCCGCTAAAAAATCTACTAATATCACACAAAATAATAGTAGTTAAATTGATAGAAAAATGAACCATTTTGTTTGATATTGGTCGATTTTGTTGCCGTTCTTTTATCGGAAATGGTCAATTTTTCATGTTAATATTCAAATTTGGTCCGTAATTGTTCGATTTTTGGCCGGTATTGGTATATTTTTTTAATAGAAATGAACAATTTTTCGGTGAACTTCAATATTCATATCTGATATTAGTCGATTTTTTGGCCGGAATTGGCACATTATTTAATATGGTCAATTTTACAGTTTAACGTCCAAATTTTGTATGGTATTAATTAATTTTTTGACAAGAATTGGCATATTTTTTTATTTGAAATGGTCCATTTTTCAGTTTAACGTCCAAATTTTGTCTGGTATTAGTCAGTTTTTTGTCCGGAATTGAGTGATTTTTTACCGGAAATGAACAATTTTTCTGTTGAACATCCAAATTTGATCTCGAATTGGCTATTATTTTGACCGGAATTGGCATATTTTTTTGATAAAAATGAACATTTTTTCAGGTTTAGGTCGAAATTTTGTCTAATATTGGTTGATGTTTTGGCCGGATTTGGCCGTTATTTTAATCGGAAATGGACAATTTTGAACTGAAAATGGTCCATTTTTCAGTTTAATGTCCAAATTTTGTCTGATATTAGTCGATTTTTTGTCCGGAATTGGCATATTTTTTTAATAGATATAGTCAATTTTTCAATTTGACGTCCATATTTTGTCTGAGATTGATAAATTTTTTGGCCGGAATTGGCCGATATTTTAATCGGAAAATGGACAATTTTACAGTTTAATGTCCAAATTTTGTCTGGTATTATTGGTTATTTTGACAAGATTTGGCATATTTTTTTGTCTGAAATTGTCAATATTTCAGATTAATGTCCAAATTTTGTCCCGAATTGGTCGATATTTTGCCCGGAATTGACCGATATTTGATTTGAATTGGTCAATGTTTCAATTTAACGTTTAAATTTTATCTGGTATTGGTTGATTTTTTGCCCGGTATTGAGTGATTTTTTACCAGAAATGAACAATTTTACAGTTTAGCTTCCAAATTAGATCTGCAATTGGCATTTTTTTAATAGAAATGATCAATTTTCAGTTTAACGTTCAAATTTTGTGTGAGATTGGTCGATTTTTTGGTTGGAATTGGCATATTATTTTAATAGAATTGTTCAAATTTTCAGATTAATGTCCAATTTGGTCCCGATTTGTTCGATTTTTTTAACGGAATTTGTTTATTTTTTTAATAGAAGTGGTCATTTTTTCAGTTTAACATCCAAAATTTGTTTGATATTTGTCAATTTTTTCTCCGGAATTGGCCGTTTTTTGTACTGAAAATGGTCTATTTTTCAGTTTAATATCCAAATTTTGTCTGATATTGGTCAGTTTTTTGCCCAGAATTGAGTGATTTTTTTACCGGAAATGAACAATTTATCTGTTTAACATCCAAATTTGATCTGGAATTTGTTATTATTTTGACCGGAATTGGCATATTTTTTTAATAGTATAATTTTTCAGGTTTATGTCGAAATTTTGTCTGATATTGGTCGATTTTTTGGCCGAAATTGGCCGATTTTTTTATCGGAAATTAACAATTTTTCAGTTTAATGTCCTAATTTGGAATCAAATTGTTCGATTTTATGACCGGAATTGGCATATTTTTTTAACGGAAATGATCAATTTTCCAAATTATTGTACAAATTTTTTCCCCATTTTGGTTGATTTTTCTACCGGTATTAGCATATTTTTTCAATAGATATGGTCAATTTTTCAGATTAATGTCCAAATTTAGTCTCGAATTGCTCGTATTTTTAATCGATTTTTTGATCGGAATTGGTCTATTTTTCAGTCTAACGTTCAAATTTGATCTGGAATTGACTATTTTTTTAACCGGAATTGACCATTTTTGAACCGTAATTTTTCTATTTTTTTATTGCAAAATATTAATTTCAGTTTAAATACCAAACTTGATCCTGAATTTTTAATTTTTTGGTACAGATTTTTGTACAAAAAACTATTTTTCAATTTAACGTCCAAATTTTGTCTGGTATTAGTCGATTTTTTGTCCGGAACTGTGTAATTTTTTACCGGAAATGAACAATTTTTCAGTTTAATGTCCAAATTTAGTCCCGAATTGGTCGATTTTTTGACCATACTTGACCGATATAGTTAAAAGAATTGATTAGGTTGGATAGGTTTGATAGAAATCTGAATGAAAAGAAATAGGTGAGGATGAAAGTAATTTTTAAGATAATGCGGCAATAGGGGAAGTTGCGACTTAAGCGGCTTTTTAAGAATGTGATTAAGTAATTATTAGTAATTACTAATTGGGAGGAAAGATAAAGAATAAGAAATTTATAAATAAATAATAAATTTTCATTTATAGTTTAGGGACAAAAGGATAAAAATAAGTAATAAGTTGTAGTAAGGATTTGATTAATAAAGATATATGGATCCTCAATTAATTCGGCGCCTAACCCAAGTTAAAAGAATTAATGTATTAATAAATATTCAAAATATTTGTTGATTAGATAGAATTATACATGAAGGATTGGTGTAAATAGATTTAGTGTGGTGAAATATAAAATTAAAATTGATTTAGTAAGGACAATTACTAAAGTTTATTAAGGATATACCGGAGAATAGAATAGGCAAAAAGGAAGCCATTCGGGTTAAATATGGGTATGTGTGATTAAACTATTAGCAGGGGTATAGTTAACAAGGTCTTTGAATATATAAGGGTAGGATAATAAGAAGAATTGAAGGATAATAAGAAGAAAAATAGATATTATAATAAAATATATAATATAATATATAAAAAAATAGATAATATAATAACATTAAAGCCTAATAGATCTTTAAAGATAAAATAGGGGTGAAATGGGATTTTACAAAGACCTTTATTTATTCACGTAAGATTTGAAGATCCTGTAAGATGCAGAAAAAATAGATGGAATATAATAATTAAAAGAATAATGAAAGGTTGAATGAAGTGAATGGAGAAAAATTGGTTTAATGTAAAATTATTAATTGAAAATCCACCTCAAATTCATATGCCTAATATATTTCCAATATATGGGATAGTTGATATAAGATTAGTAATTTAGTAATTTAGCCCCAAAATGATATTTCCTCAAGGGAGTACATAGCCAAGGAAAGCTGTAGCTATTGAAAGTAAGAAAATTGTTACACTAGATATTCAGGTATATGTTAAGTTAAAAGAGTTGTAATAAATATTTCATTCAATGTGTAGGTATATTCAGATAAAGAAAAAAGAAGCTCCATTTATATTGATATTACGTATGATTCAACAATTAGGTACATTTTAGATAATATGAATGATTCTATTGAAGACAATTGAAATATTAGAGCAGTAATGAATTGAGAGAAAAAGTCCCCTGATGATTTGAATTAAGAGAAAAATATTAAGTAAGGAACTCGAAGTTTCATCAGTAGAAGATATTAATAGGTGAGGGGAGGTTAATTAGAGAGTGGTTAATCATTTAAGTAATTTTTTTCATATTTTTATTTTAATAGATGTAAAAAGTAAGGAAAATAATATTTTTTGAATATGTACGGGATTTTCATATAATATTAGAAATTGTATTGATTTTATTATATAAGATATAAAGAAAAATATAAATTGATAATAATATTATTAAAATAATAAATATTTTAAAATATAATAATTAAATATGATATCGGATTTTATATATAATTTAATAATTAATATTGATATTTTTAAATTTTTTTATGAAAGATTTAGAAGAGAGGTAGTAATTAATGATGAATTAATGTTTATAGATAGGAATTAAATATAATAAAGGTATAAAGAGTGGAGAGGAGGAAGAATTTATAAATGTAGAATGTAGGAAGATAATAATAGGAAGAAAAATTTTAAAATATGATTTATTATATTATGTATTAATAATTTTACTTTGATAGCTATTATTTTATTGAAGAAATTTATCTGATTTTTCGTAAAGAAGAGAATTTCTTTGAACAAATATAATAATTATAAATATAGCTATTAAAAATAATATACAAAGAAAGGTAAAATTATTATATAGATATAAATAGATGTTAAAAATATTTTCGAATATTTTTTTGTTAGGATTGATAATAAAATTTAAATTGGAAATATTAGAATTTAAGAAAATTAAGTGAAATTTATAGTAAGAAAGGTAAATTAGTAATATTTAATGAAGAGATTGTGTTTATTAAGAATGTTAATATAAGTATGGGTTTAATGTAAAAATTATTTTTTATATTAGTGATTAATCTTGTAAAATATAAAAAGATAATATGTAATCCTCAAATTAAGGTAAAGAATAAGATAATTGAGTATTCGTAGTTTTTTGATCAGAAGGATAGATTAATAAAAATTAATAAGGAGTAAATTATTAATAATTATAGAACAGATATTAAATGAATTAATTAGTATAATCAGAGTAATGAATAATAATAGAGAAAAGATAATTAATAAGATTTTTATATTTAATTTACAAAATTAATATTTTTATTATTAAACTATAAAACATTTTTTTAGATATTATAATTTACGTACAAATTTTTTTGATTTCTTTAATATTATTAGTTAATATATAAACATATATATATTAAATTAATAATAGTTGAGTTGTTAAATCGTAAATCAATCAATAATAGTTTATCAATAATAGTTTATATTATAATAGTAGAAGTAAAAATAGAATTTTATTTAGTTTATTATTTAATTTTTAGTGTTTGTGAGAGTCTATTGGGATTAAGGTTATTAGTTATAATTGTTCGATTTAGAGGTAATGATTTATATTATCTATTTAATTTTAGGAAATTTTAAAATTAAGTTGTTAATTGATAATTTTTATTTAGTTTAAACTTTTAGTTTTATTTAATTTGGTTAATTAATTTTTTTTGTTAATTTTTTGTAATATTATTTATGGTATATGTGTGCTAGTATAATTTTTATGTAGGGAAAGTAAATTTTATTTTATTTATTGTCATATAATTAATGTATTAAAAAAAAATATATTTAGATTTTTATTTATAGTTATTTAAAATACTTAAATATTTAATGTTTAATTAATAGTAAAAAAATTTTGTATGATAAAATTTATTATAGTAGTTATATTTATGAATTTTATAGTTATATATAATAATTATAATTATATTTTATTATAATTTATTTTTATTGTTATTTGTCAGGGTTTTTAATAATTTTTATATTTATATATAAGGATATTGAATGATTTAATATTATAATAATATTGGGGTGTAATTATTATTCAATAATATTAGTAATTAAGATTTTGGATTTTGAGTTTAATATGTGTTTAAATGAATGTATTGGATAAAATTATTAATTTTTATTAATATATTAGTAGTATTAATTATATTTTTTATATTTATAGATTTGATTTTATTTTATTTAATATTTGAAATTAGTTTAATTCCTTCTTTTTTTTTAATTATTTATTGGGGAAGGAATTCAGAGCGATTAAGTGCTGGGTATCATATAATAATGTATATATTATTAATTTCATTTCCATTATTAGTTTATATTTTTAATACATATATATATATATACATATATGGGATAACTGAAGTTTAGGTGATAAGAATAGTGAGAACTATAGATACTTATAATTTTAATTTTTGAAAATTTTTAATAATTTATATGGAATTTTTTTTTAAATACCTATTTATTTATTTCATGTTTGATTACCTAAGATCCATTTTGTAGCCCTGGTATACGGGTCAATAGCTTTAACTGGCGTATTATTAGAAATAGGAAGGTATGGGTAAATTCGATTAATAGAGATATATTATAAAGTTGGAGTTAAATATGGATATATTATTTTTAGGGTAAAAATTACTGGGAAAATTATTGTTGGAATTACGTATTTAGTTCAGGTTGAAATAAAAAGAATAGTAGCTTATTCATCCATAGTTCATATAAATTTAATGTTATGTAGATTAATAATTTTTTATAAAGTAGGAATATTTGGCAGGTAATGATAATTTCTCTTGCTCTGTGTTCTTCAGGGATATTTTATATAGTAAATTTATGAGCGATTGGGGAGGCTTGTTGTTTTTAAATAAGGGTTGTTTTTAAATAAGGGTGTGAGTGAGAAATTTTCACCCAACTAAAAATAGTTTCCCGTACCAGCCTTTTAAAAATAATGATAATTTAAGTTAAAATTAATATAAAAATTTTTATTTTCAAACTATTAAATTACTTATTAATTATAATTAAAAAATAACTCTTTCCTCTATTTTCTCTATTAGCTTAATAATCCGAGAAAAATAATTTTTATTTAAAATTATACTAAACTAAATATTTCTATTTTTAAAATTTATTTTATTAACTAATATTCTTTTAAAAATAATGCCATTTTTTATATAATAATTTATACTTATATGTATCAATTTTTATTATTTAACTTATCCCTTATCTGTTTTATTTAACTTTTTACTAATATAAATGTCGCCCTTTACTTATACTTATTCATTACCTCAATTTATTAAATAAATTCGTTTAAGTTATTAATAAAAAATATTTATTCTCCTATTATCTTTTAAAAATTAATTAAATATCATTAAATTAATTTGAAAACATTATTTATTATAAAGTAATATTTTTTTATGCCATAAATAATACCTTTAATAATACCTTTACATTAATTTTTTTAAGTACATTAATATTTATTTTAATTCCTTTTATATATTTTTTTATATTACCACCCTCTAATTTATTCTATAAACCTAATAATAATAAAATTCAACATCAATATAAATCTCATAAAATTTTTTTTTAATTGATTATGATAATAAATCTCTTTTCTGTTTTTGACTTTACCACTTCTTCCAACTTATACTTAAATTGATTAAATATTTTTATTTTCTTATTCATCTTACATTAACAATTTTGACTCTTACTATCCCGAATTACAAATTTATGAAATTTATTTACTAATTATATTTTTAATGAATTAAAAATCTTAATTAATTACTCTTTTTCAAATATTATTATTTTTATAAGACTTATTTTATTTCTTTTTTTAAATAATTTCCTAGGACTTTTCTCCTATATCTTCACTGCTTCAAGTCACATAAGATTTTGTCTTTCTATGTCACTTATACTTTGAATGGGGCTAATATTATACTGAATTATAAATTACTTATGTAACTTATTAATTAAATTTAACCCATTTAACCCATCCAGAACTTCTTTTATACTAATACCATTATACTAATATCATTTATAGATTTTTATTTTATTTTTTATTTATTATCGAATCAATTAGCTTAATTATTCGCCCTTTAACATTATCTCGAACACTATTGGACGGAATATAACGATGTGCAATTCCGTCTAGAACCTTTAGATGAGTCCGAACGCTGTGATCGAGACGATTTCGAGGAAGCGTATTATGCGTTATCCGTTAAGATCCGCGATCTCATTTCCCCTTCGCCAACATTGCGAACGTCCATCTTTTCTCTGTCCTCTTCGAGTGTTCGCGATTCAGATAGTAGTATGCACATCCGATTGCCTAAGCTAAATTTATCGACATTTTCCGAGTATGATGAATAGTTCCCGTTTTTCAATATATTCAACTCGGTTATCCATTTCAACACCTCGCTCTCAAATACACAAAGATTTCAGTATCTGCGAGCGTCACTCACCGGCGACGTAATCAGCGCTGTAATCAGTTCATTAGAATTGTCGCTAATTACGATGTCGCGTGGGCAATTCTCAAGGAGCAATATGACAACATGATTATTCAAACTCATGTCAATGCTATATTGGATTTGCCGACTATGACAAGGGAAAATCCAATCGATCTCAGAAGAATCTCTAATGAGGTCGCGAAACATTTGCACGCCCTTCAGGCATTGAAATATTCCACGATGCACTGGGATCATCTTCTCATCCCCATTCTAATCTCTAAACTTGACTCACTCACGTTACGCGAGTGGGGAACGTCCTTAACGGGCCACGAGCCGCCGCCGCTCAAACAGCTGTTAGATTTTATCGCTCATCAATGTAAGGTGCTCGAGACTATCACAAGAGCTAGCACCACTTTCACAAAGAAAATCGCAGCCAAATGTTAAGCGGTCATGCGCGGCTACCGTTAAACCAAAATGCAACTTCTGTCATGCAACACGTCATTTATTATTGCAAAAATTTCGTGGCACTTCCAGTATCACAAAGGGTCGTGGAAATTTGCAGTCGCAAACTTTGCATCAATTGCTTGCACTCCTCTTCTCGTGCATCAAGTAAATGCACTTCCGGTCAATGCAAGCTCTGCCAGGCAAAACACAATACGCTATTTCATATGCCCTCTGCCGCGGACCCATCGACTAACAATACCGATAAGGAAGTTGCATCTAAGGCAATTCCTCCTCCTTCCCTCCTATCGAATTATACTTTAGAATCATCTAATAACGAATAAACCATGCTTTCAACTGCGATTGTGCCCATCTGCGGCAGCGACGGCTCGCGCAGAGCGTGTCGAGCTCTGTTGGATTGCGGATCGCAAGCGAACTTCATAACCAAGAAATTTGTGGAAGCTCTCGATTTAGAAACGTCTCTATCTCAAGTCTCTCGATCTGCGGCGTCAATGGCACAGTAACCTCGACCAATTATGTGGTTGGAATCAAATTACAATCGCGACTCAACTCGTACACCGCGGCTATCAAATGCATCGTTACTGATCGGATAACTGACAAAATTCCAACTTTCTTTGGGGTGGGACAAATTTAATCTTCCGCGCAACATTTGTTTAGCTGATCCGCGATTTCACATATCGGATATTGATCTTTTAATCGGTGCGGACTTGTTTTGGAATCTGATATGCGTTGGTCAAATCAAGTCTTCGAACAAACACCCAACTTTCCAAAAAACACGACTGGGCTGGATTTTGGCGGGTCGTTTGGATAGCACTACATCAACCTCAAAGGTTCACTCGTTTCACGCGTCCATAACCAATGCGAAATTACACGAACATGTCAGTCGTGCCTGGCAAATAGACGATATTTCCACGCAACCGAACAATTACACAATGGAGGAAAACATTTGCGAGCGTCACTTTTTAGACAACGTGTCTCAAAATTCTCAAAGTAGATATACAGTCAAGCTTCCAATCAAAGAACAAATATTGAATAACATTGGCGACGTAAGTCTGCTCTCAAGTGATTGAAGGGCATCGAGAGACGTTTCAAGCGCGATCCTGCACTTAAATTTCAATACGCGGTGTTTCTCGACGAATATTTATCGCTGGGACATATGCGTAGAGCCAGCCACCCACTGCGGAAGAAACAATATCGTTTTATCTTCCACACCATTGCGTCTTCAAAACAATCGAGCAAACATCGAAAATCCGTATCATATTCGATGCATCTTGTCACAGCAGTTCCGGCGTATCGTTAAACAACGCGTTTCTAGTGAGACCGACTGTCCAACAAGATTTGATCTCAATTTTAATGCGTTTCCGCTTTTTCATTTATGTCATCACCGCTGACATCATAAAAATGACATCGGCAAATTTTAATGCATCCATCTCAGACACGCCTGCAGAGAATTCTCTGGCGCAACAATCTCTTTGCTAATGTCGATACGTACGAACTCACCACCGTCACTTATGGTACAGCTTCCGCGTCTTCTTGGCTACCAGATGCCTTAAGCATTTGGCTAGTGGAGTAGTCACACTCATCAATTCACTCGCGATTCGACATGCGTCCTTCGAGATTTTTATGTCGATGACATGTTCACCGGAGCGGATACAATCGACGAATTAAAACTAATTCGCGATAAAACTATTCAACTATTAAAATTAGGAGCATTCGAGTTAAGCAAATGGACCTCGAATTGCTCTGAATTATTAGAAACAAACAATCGTGACCGTGTGCCGGTCATTATCAGAGATAATGCTGCGAACTCATGTTCATTCTGGGCATGCAATGGAATCAGTGCCAGGACACATTTCAATTTCTCTGCAAACTTGATACAGAACCTCACGTTGTCAAAACGAGTCATACTTTCCGAGGTCGTTAAATTGTTCGATCTTCTGGGCCTTCTGGATCCAGTCATTGTAATCGCAAAACTCATCTTGCAAGATTTGTGGCTATCTAATGGGACGAGTCCGTACCTCAGGACATCCACACTCGTTGGATCGCTCTCAGAACACAGATGAGTAATTTGAATCAATTAAAAATTCCTCGATGCATTAAATTTAATGTTCACCAATCGTAGAAGTGCACGGATTTTGCGCCAGCCAACGCGCGTTCGGAGCCTGCATATACTAAGCTCGGTTTCAACCATCACTCCAAGTTGCTGTGCTCAAAGTCTCGTGTCGCGGCGCTCAAAACCGTTTCGTTACCGCGATTAGAGCTATCGGCCGCTTTATTATTGGCGCACTTAATCAACAAGGTTAGAGAGTCTTTGGAGTCTCTCTCGCAATGCCCGACTTATTTATGGTCGGACTCATTATCGATTGCATTAAACTGGATAACCTTCCCCTTGCGGCGGTGGTTAGTCTTTGTGGCAAATAGGATGGGTGAAATTTAGCGCCTAACAGAAGTCGAACGCGTCATATCGCATCCCTCGACAACCTTGCCGACACATTGTCGCGTGGGATAAATCCCTATGACTTAATCGATGCTGAGAGGTGGAATGCCCCCAAATTTCTAAAATGGGACGAAAAACACTGGCCGCCCCCAGAGTCTTCCCGCGTTTAGGCAATGACCTTCCTGAACAAAGGAAAATCCTCTTAGCTGCTGCCACTTTCCATCCTTGCATCATCGACGATTTGCTAACAAGTATTCCAATTTAAACAAAATATGCCGCATCATAGCGTATTGTTTAAGATTATCCAAGGCTCACCAGGAACACAGAATATCTACTTTTGTGTCCCCCGTTGAAACATCTATTGCCTTAGATTGTATTTGCAGAACAGTGCAACAGCGAGCGTTTTATCGCGAATATGAAGCACTAATCAAGAACGAAATAAATACTTCTAGTAATATCTTATCGCTATCTCCATTCTTAGATGAAAGCGGACTAATGCGAGTTGGTGGGAGGTTAAAAAATTCGAAAATCTCGCGTTCAATGCGTGCCAATTCTCCTGCCACGCAAACACATATTAACTCAGCATATTATAGAGCGTGAGCACAGACTCGAAACTTACACGCAGGTTTGCAAGCCACGATGGCTTTCGTGCGCCAACGCTTTTGGTCGCTATCATTGCGATCCACGGTACGTGGAATAATACAAAAATATAACTGTTTTAAGGCCAAATCTAATCAATCAGAGGCCTTAATGGGCTCATTACCGGCCGAGTTAACATATTTAGATCTTTCTCTCGCTGCGGCGTAGACTATGCCGGGCCGCTCTTGTTACGTGAGGGAAAGCGTCGAAACACGTGGAGTCACAAAGCGTTTCTTCACACTTTTTGTGTGCTTCGCCACGAAGGCGGTCCATCTAGAGTTAGTAAGTGATCTTACGTCCGAAGCCTTTATTGCCGCTTTTAAGCGATTCATTTCGCGTAGAGATAGATCCACGCATATATTCAGACAACGGAACCATTTTCGTGGGCGCGCATAAACAAATTCAAGAATTATACGACATGTACAATGATCCACAAGTCCAGTCCGAGATTAAAAATTTTCTTCGCGAATTAGAAATTTCTTGGAGCTTCATCCCACCTAATGCACCTCACTTTGGAGGTTTATAGGAGGCAGCCGCAAAATCTGCAAAACACCATTCAAATCGTGGGTAAGGCTCATTTGACCTTTGAAGAAATGCAAACGACCCTCTGTGAAATTGAGACGATCCTCAATTCGCGTCCCCTCTTACCATAAAGCGCCGACCCTAACGACCTAGCGTATCTAAGTCCGGGATATTTCTTGGTTGGCACGACTTTGAATAATCTTCCTTGCGTTGACTTGAGCGATATCAACGAAAATAGGCTACTACGGTGGCAACGCGTAGAGCAAATCCGGCAGCATTTTTGGCGCAGGTGGAGTAATGAATATCTTCATTCTCTACAAGCCCGGACCAAATGGATGGCTAGCAAGGGAACTCAGCTGTCAACTAATCAATTTGTGCTCATAAGGCAACCGAACCTAATTCCGCTTCAGTGGGCAATGGGGCGGGTCCTGGAGGGTTCATTCTGGTCCCAACGGCATTGCTCGCACCGCAATTGTCAAGACTGTCAAGGGTTCCTACGTGAGGCCACTGTCTAAACTATCAATATTATCAATTTAAGCCTAGTCTATGCGTTATTAAACATTTAACTATTACCTTTAACTATTACCTTCTGATTATATCGTATCTCGTGCAAGCTTCTTTTTACCTTCAAATAAGAATGATTTATTATGATTGTTTCTCACTTATTATATTGCTTGCGTACTTAGATGTTAATCCGTCTTGATCTTCAGTGCAATGACTAAATATGATATTAAATCATATCAGAGCAATTCGTGTTTTATGTTACATTAACGAACTCATGCTTGTACGTCACATTGAAAGTCAACCCTTTCAAGGCAGGCGTGTTCGGTATCCTTATTGTTCACGGCGTCTAGTTATATCGTCTAATCGCATCGATGAAAAATCGATCAATCCACGAGGTGTCGATTGCTAACGACGCATGCGTCATGCGTAATCGATCGAAAAAATATCAGATCATCATGGCCGCTCTATCTGTTTCATCGATTACAGGCGTCTCATCTCATGGAAAAGTATCGCCACGCTACCGATAAGATCTTTTCCGTATCCACTGTAAACTTCGCCCACTTTTGAGGCCTATTCAATAAAAATTTGGAAAGCAGAGAAAATCTCATTTTTTTCGACCGAGTGCCCTCGAAGCATTAATACCGCGGGAAACGCTCGGACGGTGATCGCCTGACCGCACCATTACGAGTTCATCGTGCGTGCAGTAAGATCGCCAACAAACTTTTTTTTGTTAACCACTATTTAATAAACAACGAGCGACGGCTAAAATTTGTTCAAATATTCGGGGGCATAACCTTGACAACATATGTCAAGGTTATTAGAGAATAATAGTCCCTTATACCACATAATTACAATATTTATTTTGACCAAATATGTTTCTTCGCTATTTGTTTTTTCATAATTTTGTTGTTATATAAAAGAAGAACCATCGAAGAGAATGATACATGGACGAACTACAAGAAATATTTAAAATGACAGCTTTAGTAACATGACAGAGCTTACATAATTTTCCATTAGCACATAATTTTCCTTAAGCGTTATAGTTATTAAACTTCATTAGAAGAAATAATTACAAAATGCTTAAATATGGTTTTATAATTATGCTACTGAATACATGCAGTCTCATTTACTTATGTATTATTCAATTACTTATATTTATAAGATTCTTCTTATTTAAAATTTGATTTATTCATATTGGACACTCAATATTGTTTATCCCTTTGAAACATGACATTCTCTTCTAGTTATTAGTTATTGCGAAGAATATTATTTTGACCTCGGTACTTTAAAAATACCTGCTAGTCTGAAGACACTTGCCTGGCAAAAAGGAAATACCGATTTGATTCCCGCCAAAGTAATATTTTTCGTAATAAATTATTCATAGTTTTTAGATTTCATCAATATATGACAATTAATATTCTTGTTAAAAAATACTTATTAGCATAAAAAAATTATTAAATTGCTTGTATAATTTAATAAATAATATTACCATTCTGGTTCTGCTCATAAAGGCGTTTTATATTCGGAAAACTATTTCGGCAATATGCAGAATGTATATAAATCCACACAAGAAATATATATTTAAGATCCGCTTCGACCAAATATAGGGTTCTTATTTAACGTATGATTTATATACTTATATTTACATGTTAAATAAATCAAATACAGAATCAAATTTCATAAAAAGAATTGGATTGGATAACGAGTATTAAAATAATGTTTCTTTCATTGTTTTAAAAAACCGATGTCACCTGTCATGTTCCCCAATTCGCTAAACATTTGATCAAGATGCTGGAAAAAGCAAATATGAAATGTATGCAAGATATCGAAATTTTTAAAAACTTGCCGTTCATAAATTCGAAAATACTTGTGATTTTCTTATATTTTACAATACAAAAACTTAAATATCACAGTGAAAGAAATCATAGAGAAGTTTTTAAAAATGTATTTAAAAAAGGAAGAATAGAAAATTCAAATTAATGTCTCTATATTTTGTTCCTAAATTACATAAAATTGAAAATTTATTTTTTTTCAATACTTTTGTTACTTTTTGAAGTACTCTACTTAGATCATCACAAACAACATCATTGCACAAAATTTAACAGGTAAGCATTTTAAAGTAACTTTCTAAATTTTTAAATTCAAAAAACTTTTTAAAAAAAATTGCTACAATGCTTTATCGCAAAGATATCGAATTTTTTATTATGTAAAGTTTTATTGCGTAAAAACTTAATTTTTTTTAATGACCTGATTCCATATAATGGAAAACTTTTCAAAAATCTTTTTCCATCATCAACATATTTTATAAAACTGAATCGAAATTTTATAAACTAAAAATTCGATATTTTTGTAAAAAGTAATTGTAGCAATATTTTTCAAAAAGCATTTTAAAAGTTTAGAAAGTCTATTTTGAAATTGTCTATTAAATTTTATCCAATGATGTTTCATCCAGAAAGAATGTTTTAAAAAATAACAAAAATATTCAATTTTATATAAATTATCATTTTCAATTTTATAATTTAGGAAGATAATACCATACAACAAATTGGACGCACTAGTAGATATTAAAGCCGTTATATACCGATTCAATCTATGTAAAAGTAAAATGTAAATATTTTGTAAAATTAATATAATAAAAATAGGGCTACGAGAGCTAAGCAAGATCTTAGTGCTGAGTTATCATAAAACAAAGTTTTGTTTCTATATACGTTTCGACACTAATGGGGTCATTTTTAATGTTAAAATTGATATTGGGAGTACAAATTAATTCGGTCCGTTTCCCTAAAGATAGCTCCAGTTGTTGTGAATGGTTCATAGTAACAGCTGATTTTGGTGGTTTCAGAGAGATTAAACATCTGCTAATAATATTCAGTTTATATCACTTTCGTACAAAGTTTCATACAAAAACCTTGATTTTTACTGTGTTTGAAATGTCGAATTTTGTATTAACCAAGTAGCATTTGCGGGAGATTTTGATTCTCTGCTTTAATTAGAAGAAAAGTGCGACCCATCGAATGTTTGTCGAAGTTTATGGTGATTACTGCTCCAACTGATAAATCATGTAGGGAATGGTTTCGACGTTTCAAGGATGGAGATTTCAGCGTTGAAGACAAGCCTCGCTCTGGACAACCAAAAAAATTCGAAGATAAAGAATTAGAGGCATTACTCGAAGAAGATCAGAGTCAAACGCAAGAGGAGCTTGCAGAATCA